>ENA-UOOM01001162-UOOM01001162.1-fermentation-metagenome-genome-assembly--contig:-NODE-1162-length-26451-cov-6.187831_pt1 | contig 26451 bp, 25 predicted proteins | sample MGYA00245781_ERZ724031 | MGnify/ENA primary metagenome ERZ724031 (study PRJEB28704, sample SAMN03018317) | fermentation metagenome | biome: anthropogenic terrestrial biome; feature: soil; material... | reverse complement strand
GCCCGTACTGTACATTTACTGCGGCTCAAATGTTCAGTTTATGCCGCCATATTCAGTTTATCGCTTTGGTTTTTAAAAACCAAATAAGCCGCTCGAGTTGCACCCCTGCATCGCTCTACCCTGCTTACTTGGAAAAACATTAATATTATGAGCAATACTTGGGTAAACTATACTTAAAGGTAAAAAGAACCTTGAGTATAAACAAACAGTATTCGACATTTCAACTTGTCGAATACTGTAACTAAAATTATATTTGTATTTTCATCAAAAAGAGAGAATACACAAAATTATTTACACTGCCAAGAAATTTAGATACTTTATTACTAATCCCTACTAAACAAATCTCTTGTATAAACCTTGTCCACTACATCTTTAATCTCGTCAGTTAATCTGTTTGCTACAATAACATCAGATATTTTTTTAAATTCATCAAAATCCTTTATAACCCTTGATCTGTAAAACTCTTCTTCCGTTAAAGCAGGCTCGTACACTACAACCTCAATACCTTTTGCTTTAATTCTTTTCATCACACCCTGTATAGCCGATTGTCTAAAATTATCCGAATCCATCTTCATCGTTAACCTGTAGATACCAACAACCTTTGGATTTCTCTTAATAATCATATCTGATATGTGATCTTTTCTTGTCCTGTTTGCATCTACTATAGCTGACATTATATTTTGCGGTACATCTGCATAATTTGCTAATAGCTGCTTTGTATCCTTTGGTAAACAATATCCACCATAACCAAACGAAGGATTGTTATAGTGATTACCAATACGTGGGTCCAAACCAACGCCCTCAATAATCTGCTTTGTATTAAGCTCTCTTATTTCTGCATAAGAGTCTAATTCATTGAAATATGCAACACGAAGTGCAAGATAAGTATTAGCAAAAAGTTTAATTGCTTCTGCTTCAGTTGAACCTGTATATAAAATTGGAATGTCTTTTTTAATTGCACCTTCAGCTAAAAGTTCAGCAAATACTCTCGCTCTCTCTGACTGCTCTCCAACTACAATTCTTGAAGGATAAAGATTGTCATATAATGCTTTCCCTTCTCTTAAAAACTCAGGTGAAAATATAATGTTATCAGTTTCAAACATTTCTTTAACTCTTTCTGTGTATCCAACAGGCACTGTAGATTTAATAACCATTACTGCATCTGGATTAATAGAAAGTACATTAGCTATAACTGCTTCAACAGTTCTTGTGTTAAAATAGTTTTTCTCCGAAGCATAATTTGTAGGTGTTGAAATGATTACATAATCAGCATCCCTGTAAGCTTCATAGTTATCTGTAGTTGCCCTAAGCTTAAGATTCTTTGTTTCTAAGTATTCTTCTATCTCCAGATCAATTATTGGAGATTTTTTGTTATTTATCATATCAACTTTTTCTTTAATAATATCGAGTGCTATTACTTCATTATGCTGGGCTAAAAGTATGGCATTTGACAGTCCAACATAACCAGTTCCAGCTATTGTTATTTTCATGGTTTTACCCCCTTGACTTATCTGCTATGTTATAGTAGCTTTTATACCAATCTTCAAATTTCTTAAGACCATCTTCAATACTTGTAGGTGGTTTGAAATTTATGTCATTTTCAAGATCTGATACATCTGCATATGTTCTAAGTACATCTCAATATATACCTTATCTGCTTCTTCTCCAAGAGCTGACTCTAAAGCATTTATAAATCTCATTAGCTGTACATGATTATAGTTTCCAATATTGTATATTTTGTAAGGCGCAAAGTTTGTACTTTAAATCATTCTTACTTTCATTCCATTCTTTGTTGGAAACTGGAATTTTATTAATAAGTTTTATAATTCCTTCTACAATATCATCAATACAAGTGAAGTCTCTTTCCATCTTTCCATGATTAAAGACCTTAATTGGTTAACCTTCTAATATATGAAAAATAAGCTATATCAGGTCTACCCCAAGGACCATAAACTGTAAAAAATCTTAACTCAGTTGTTGGTATACCCTATAAATGGCTGTAAGTATGAGCCATCAGTTCATTTGACTTCTTAGTTGCAGCATAAGGCAACACAGGATGATCTACATTATGATTTGTAGAAAACGGTGCTACTTTATTTCCACCATACACATAACTTGAAGATGCAAACAATAGATGTTCTATTGGATATTTCCTACAGACTTCTAAAACGTTCATGAAACCAATCAGATTACTATCTACATAAGTATAAGGATTTTCAATTGAGTATCGTACTCCAGCTTGTGCAGCCAAATTTATACATGAGTTGGTTTATATGTTCCGAAGATACCATCTACTGATTCTTTATCTTTTAGGTCGGCCTTGTAGAATTAAAAATTACTGTTTTGACCCAATATCTCAAGCCTATATTGCTTAAGGCTTAGTTCGTAGTAGTTGTTCAAATTATCAATCCCAATTATTGATGTGCTTCTTTTAATAGTTGTTGTGAAAGGGGAAAGCCTATAAAGCCGGCAACACCAGTTATAAGTATCTTCATAAGTAAAACCCTCTATCTACTAATAATAATAGAACTTAAATTATTATATATTTTTTCAAAATTTTTATTATTTTCAAATAAATGTTCAGCGATTACTTCCATCAGTTCAAAATCATTTTCATGGTCTATATCTAAAACAGCAGTATCAATCATTTTTATTACATCACATTTTCCATCGAAAATTCCTTTTCCGCTTTTCAAAAATTCCGGTGAATATGCGTACATTGATGCATTCATATCAAAAATCTCTGGAGCTTCTTGTCTCGCATTAAAATTAGATTTAATGACACGTTCATAACCTCTATCAGTTTTCATGACCATATTAAAGTAAGGATTCCTTCGTGAGTCAGTAACAGAAAAAACCACATCTGCATCCGAACACATTTTTTTTTCAATTAACGACTCTAAATCATCTAATGTTCTTAATGGTGATGTTATATCTAAATCAACAACCAAGTCGTAATTGATTTTTTTTCGCTTTTTAATAACTTCAAAACTGTTTTTAATAACTAAAACTTTAGGTGTATTATCTTGTCCTAGTTCTGGTTCTCTCTCTACTATCTCTATATTAAGTTTCAGGTCTTCTTTAAGTAATTTAATCAATTCCTGACTGTCTGTGTTTAGAACTATATCACAATCATGTTTGTTGTTCTTAATAAACAAATCAATTATAGATAAAGTATAAAATGGTAATGGAAATCCTAAAAATTTTTTTAAGTTTTTATTCTTTATTCCTTTAGAACCAGCTCTTCCACATATTGTGAATAATATCTTCATCACAAGTTACCTTCCTTTGCTATTTTTAACGTTGATAGAGCAGTGTATATATCATTTTCATTATATGTTTTCCCCTCTAATACATCAAAGAAATTTTCAATCTCTTTCTCTTGATATGAATTTCTATCTTCGTTAAAATGTATAGTTTTGTTTGTACCCAGATACCTTATTTCACTATTAACAATATCAATTACTATTGTATCATCTGCTGTAAATAGTTGAAGTTCTCTCATTGTTTTTTTACCAAAGTAATCTAAATGCACTTCTACTAACATATTATCATATTTAGCTATATAGATAGACAAATCATCACTATCAATTTCTAAATGTGAAAATTTACCACGCAAATTCATAACCTGCTTAGGTTTTCCAAACAAATACGTCAAATAATCCCATTCATGTATAAGATCAATTGATACGCCACCACCTTGATTTAAATGTGCACTATAAGTTGAACGATAGTCCACCCTTGGTCTCCAATCAGGCAAATAACTAGAACAAATTACCCTTGCGCTATATATTTTATCTAAGTCAATGTTATTCTTTACATATTGAATAACATTTGTATATCTTAGCGGACATGCGACATAATAAATTCCATTCTTATTCAATGACAGATCTGCTAAATCTAAAACTTGATCAAAAACAGGTTTCTCAATAAACATATTTTTAGATTTAGAAATATACTGTTTTATCGTGTTGTAATGCAAATGTGTAGGATTTGTAATAAATATCGCATCATAATTATCAGGTGTATCTTCAAAATTCGTATAAACAGTAGAAATAATATTCTTCAATGATTCGTCTATAGAGTCGCTATTTTTTCTTCTAATTAAGTCTATTGAATACTGATTACCTCTTCTATTTAATACGTTGTCAATATTTAATATGTGTCTTTTACCAATTGAACCTAAACCTATCATCGCAAGCTTATACTTTTTTAACATAACTCCGCCTCAATTCTATCAATCAATTTAAGAACTATCTTGTCCTTTTCAAAATCATAAATTGGAACCATATTATTTTCTATAATTTCAAAAAACGATATAATTTCATCATAATATGCATTCTCAACTACAAATTTGCTGTAATTTTCCAATTGATCTACTTTATCATATAAATTGACGTTTATTTCTTTATTATTTTCTACATCATAAAGCTTAAGTCCTTCTGCAGATCCATCCCAAGATAAATATAAATCTTCCCCAAATATCTCTAAATTTCTAACTGGCTTTCTTGAAACAACATTAACTGCTATCATTCCCCTGTGCCCTGACACATGCTCAATTATCAACATATAGCTGTCATCATAATCTATATTTAATGTACTAATTTTGCTTTTTCGAACAATAATCTCTCTTACTTCACCAAAAACTTCAATAATCCATGGTAGCTCAATTGCAAAGATTTCTCTGCAACCATTCGTTTTCTTTTCTCCAACAAAAAAATCTTTAAAACTCTCCCATGGATGCCAATCTGGCAAATATTGCCCTACATGATAAGTATAATTTATTTTTTTTACTTGCTCTTTAATAATTCTATTAATTTCTTTAATCTCAGTTCTATATAAAAAAGTTGAAGATAAAAAAAGAGTCTTACCTCTTTTATTTGCTAAATCAGTGTTTTCATCATATCCATCTGATATCAAGTTTAATTCTGTAAATACATGAAGATAGTTTTCTAAACAAATATTAATAAGCTTACTATGCGATAATGGCGATGTGCAAATAAATGCGCAATCAAATTCATTAGCTTTAAGAGCTTTTTCAAGGTCAGAATCCGTCTCTATTCCAAATTCTTTTTCAGAAATTTCTCTACGTTGATCATTCAAATCAATACCAATGATTATAAAAGACTCATCATATTGCTTAATTAACCGGATTCTTCTTCTTCCCATTGAACCCAAACCAATAACAACAACTTTCATCTACTTCACCACACAATCATAAAATTTTTTCTTTAGGTTTATCTTATCGCCATATATATATTCTTTCACCACTTTAATGACTTTATCAGATGTGTCTCCACCCCCATACGGATTAGCCGTTTTCTTTGCTTTCTTAACAAATTGTTCACTCATAGCTAAATCTATTGCTTTCGAAATATCATCTTTTGTCGGTTCACAGTTTATTATACTACTCGCTTGCAATCTTCCTTTCTGTCGGTCTCCTATGTTTATCGTTGGAATACCAAAGCTTGGTGCTTCAACCAATCCACTTGATGAATTGCCAATTACCATTGAACAATACTTAAGCCCACTAAGATAGTTTGTCACGCCAAGAGAAGTAAATGCAATAATATTATCATTTTCTTTTGTACTCTCATCAATAAGATGATTAATAATGCGTCCTTCAGCATCAGCATTTGCTTTAGTAAATATAAAATTAATATCTTTATAAGACTTACATACTTCAAGAAGAGATTCAATTTGTTTCTTGGAACTATTATTTTCCAATGTTACTGGGTGAAAAGTGACTATAGCATATGGTTCTTCCAAAGAAAACCCTAACTCAATCCCTAATTTTTCTTTTGATAACAATTTTTCATTTAATATATTCTCTATTCCAATCGCACCAACATTATACACTCGATTCGGATGTTCACCTAATTGGATAACTCTTTTGCGGTATTCATCAGTACTTGTAAAATGAAGATAACTTAGTTTGGTTATAGCATGACGAATAGATTCATCAATGGCTCCTTCTGTAGTTTCTCCACCATAAAGATGAGCTATAGGAATTCTCTGATTCATTGCTACAATTGCCACAGCAAGGGTTTCATACCTATCTCCAAGAACCATTAATAAATCAGGATTAATGCTCCCAAAATATTCTGCAAAACTGATCATTGCTATTCCCATTGATTTAGATATAGAAGAAGGTGTATCTGAACTTAATAAAATTTCAATTTTTTTGTCAATATTAAAACCATCTTTTTCTATTTCTTTATAAGTCAATCCAAATTCTGGTGAAAGATGTGCACCAGTCACAACGATTTTAATATCGAAATCATCAATCTTATTCAGTTTAGATATTATTGGTCTTAATAGACCATATTCAGCCCTTGTTGCTGTAAGCACACTTATTTTCTTCTTCATATTTCAATCAACTCATCTTCTTCGAAATCCCGCATGGCAATTGTTCCCATTACCTCAAACCATCTCATCGGGCTTACTCCATTACCAGGTCTCTTTACTGTTAAATTATCTTCGTTTAAAATCTCCCCAGCTTTTATAGCTCGTTTTGCAATTATGCTTTTTCGAGCAACAACCATGTTCTTTTTCTCTGTTTTAGCAGGCTGTTTCACGCTATTACCAAGTGCAGATTCTATATTTCTAATAGCATCCACCATAGCTTTAAGTTCATTGGGTTCAAGACTTGCCATATGATCTGGACCTTCCATATTCCGATCTAATGTGAAATGTTTTTCAATTACTGTAGCACCTAACGCAACTGCAGCAATAGGAACTTCTATTCCTTTTGTATGATCAGAATATCCTACCTTAACCCCAAACTCCTCCTTAATTGAAAGCATCGCTTTAAGATTAACATCACTAAAAGGTGTAGGGTATTCAGTTGTACAATGTAAAACTGTAAGATCTCCGGCACCATTTTCTTTCAATACTGAAATGGATTTCCTTATTTCACTCATTGTACTCATGCCTGTTGATAAAATTATTGGTTTATTTAACCTAGCAATTTTAGTTAGATAAGGAAGATTTGTGATATCTCCTGATGGAATCTTCCATCTATGCATTCCTAAGCTGTATAAAAAGTCTATACTATCAAAGTCAAAAGCTGTAGAAAGAAATTCTATGCTTTTCTTATTACAGTATTCTTTCAATTCAACAAACTCATCAAAGGAAAGTTCGAGCTTTTTTACCATTTCTAATTGACTTTCACCAGAAGTATCATTTTTCTTTTGATAATCAGCTTTTTTTGCATGTTTTGAAACAACCTTCTCAGAAATAAAAGTCTGAAACTTTATTATATCAGCACCTGAGTATTTTGCAATATCAATTAATTTTTTAGCTAACTCAAGACTTCCATTATGATTTACTCCTGCTTCTGCGATTATAAGCGTTCTATTCATCACTTTACTCCTACTTTTTATTGATTGTTTTTGCTGGGACTCCTACAACGGTGGTATAAGACTCAACATCCTTGACTACAACAGCCCCCGCTCCAATTGTAGAATTACTGTTTATTGTTAATCCCTGCAATACTTTAGCTCCAGTCCCTATTAAACAAGAATCTCTAAGTTCAACATTTCCCGAAAGCGCTACCAATGGATTAATAACATTGAAATCTCCAATTTCTGTATCATGTCCAACTGTACTATTAAGATTTATTAAATTAAAATTACCAACTTTAATGTTGCATGTTAATATTGCCCCAGAACCAATAATATTGCCTACACCAATAGTTGTATTTTCACTATCAATATTAACATTAGGGTGAATAATATTAGGAAAAACTATATTCTGAAAATCTTTTATTTTATTATATATAATTGATTTTGCTTTAGGTGTTCCCATAGGTAAAACCATGCCTAAAATAGGATATTTAGAAACAAAGCTATCTAAACTTTGATCTGAAGTAACAATCTCCTCATTATCAATAATTATATTACCAATCTCGGAATTTTCAATACCTACAAAACCCTGAAAATTAAATATTCTTTGATTACTTGAGGCATTTATATATTTTATCAAACTGTATACTTCTTTTGAAATACCACCACTTCCGAAAATTATCAGAGGCAATCCCTGCCACTTCATACTATTATTCATCTCTTTCTAACCTTCTTCTCATTTTATCCATTTCATCAAGTTGTCCCATATCCATCCAACTATTCTCACTTATGGGGTAAATTCCTATTTTTTCTCCTTTAGCTTTGTATTTTTCAATAATATCCGGAAAGTTAATAGGATTGTTTTCTTCGAGTTCTTCAATTATTTTAGGTTCAACAATATACATTCCTGTGTTAGTAAAGAATGAAAGTTCTGGTTTCTCTTTCATATTTTCAATTTCACCAGTCTCATTAATTTCAATAACGCCATATGGAATTTTTATATTTTTTAAAGAACATACCATTGTAATTAAATTGTTTTCCTTCTTATGATAATTATATATTTTTTCATAATCTTCTTCAATCAAAATATCACAATTGGACAAAATGAAAGTTTGGTCTATTTTTCCTTTAAGAAGGCTCAACCCTCCGCCAGTACCTAAAGGTTTATCTTCATCTATATAATTAATAGTGTATTGTTTTTCAATTTCATTAAAATATGCCTTAATCATATTTTTCTTATGATTGACAATAAGGTAAAATTGTTCGCTTCCAAATTTATTGAAACGATTTATTATATGCTCAGCAATCGGTATTTCACCAATCGGTATCAATGGCTTAGGTAGTATTTTTGTATACGGGTATAATCTTGTACCAAACCCACCTGCCATAATTACTACAGGTACAACTATGTTTCTTTTTTTTTCAATTTCTTCATCATTCCAAAGCATAACTGTAATAATATTCTTCTTATCATCTATTATTGGTAAGGCCTCAATAGAATTTTTTTTCATATATTCCTTAGCCTTGTACTTTTCTTCTAACAAAAGAAATTTAGGGTTATAATTAGCAATATTCTTAACCTTAGCATCCAAATTACCTTTTTTAAGTATCCATCGCCTTATATCACCATCAGTAATTGTAGCAACAAAAATACTCTCCCTGACTACAAAAAGAATCTTTTTAGCAACCTTATCCAATTGTTCCATTGCTTTAAGCATTGTTTCTTCTTCATCAATTAAAATTTCTATAACATCCATACCTATTTCACCTCATTTACAAGACCATAATTCTATAAGTTATTTTAAGCATTCTACTACATATTTGGCCTCTTCTCTGGTAAGATTAGAACTGCATGGTATATTCACGACATGTTCTAAAAATACTTTTGCCTTCTCGATTTTATATATCTGACTTCCTATATATGGTTTTTGCTCATTTATAAGCCCCCAAATTGGTCTTACTTGAATCTTCTTTGATGATAAATATTGAATGATTTGATCTCTCTCCATTGTATAATTTGAATCTACATATAAAGCGTAAAACCAATAATTAGGTCTAATATTATTCTTAAATTCTAATAAACTTAATCCAGGAATTTTATTAAATTCATTTTTATAAAATTTATAATTATCTTTTTTATTTTTTATAAAATCTTCAAGTTGTTCTAACTGCGCAAGGCCAATTGCGGCTTGAAGGTTGGTCATACGATAGTTATAACCAATTTCATCATGAGTATAATATAGCTCATCACTCTTTGCTTGAGTAGTAAGATGCCTTGCTTTTTTAAGTAATTCTTCATTATTAGAAACAATCATTCCTCCTCCACCGGTAGTAATAATTTTATTCCCATTAAATGAATACACACCTACATCGCCGATAGTTCCAGCATGTTTACCTTTAAATTTTCCATCAATATAATAAGTTCCAATCGCTTCTGTAGCATCCTCTATTACCTTTAAATTGTATTTATTAGCAACTTCAATTATACCTTCCATATCAGCCATGTTTCCAAAAACATGAACAACAATTATAGCTTTCACATGCTTTTTAGTTAAATTATTAGTAAGCTTACCTTCTATAAAACTACATTTATTTTCAGAAAATTCTTTAAGTTTAGCGACATCCATCGTTAGTGAATCATCACAGTCCATAAATACAGGTTCTGCTCCAATATATTTTACTGGATTGACAGCAGCTATAAAAGTTAGAGTGGGTACAATAACTTCATCTTCTCTTGTAACTCCACACACTTCAAGAGCGATATGAAGACCCGATGTACCATTTTGGCATGATACTGCATATTTACAATTAGCATATTCTGCTACCTTTTCTTCAAACTCACTTACATATGGTCCACCAGTTGAAACCCACTCTGTTTCAACTGCATTTGTTACATATTGGAGTTCTTTTCCTTTTAAGTTTGGTACTGATAGAGGAATAAATTTTTTAATCATTATTAAGCTCCTATTCCTTCCATATGGGATTTTTTAATACCCATTCTCCAAAATGGTTCTTTTCAAAAAGATTTCTATTATAAAATTCATCAATTATATTCCAAAATTCAGTTTCTGTATACTCAGCAAATTTAATAAAATCATGTATACTGCTTGGATCCAAATTATGATCATGATCTCTCACTAACTTTATTGCATCATCGCGTGTTAATAGTCCATACCTTACAAATCTTGAAGCATAATCAGTTGCTGATGCATGTCCAAATTTAGGATACTTCAGCCAGGAATGAATCAAATATGCTCTTGAATCTATCTGATCGAAATTTTCAATATGATGAGTTCTGTCCCATTCATGAGTTAAATCATGAAAGCCTCTTTTTTTAGCAATTTGATAATTTTTATAACTATTCCAAGGGATAAAATATGAAACATACATTGGATCAAGTTTATTTAATTCTTCAGTAGAAGGTGCTTTTGTCATATCTAAAACTTGTTCTGAAATTCCTTCAATTTTAACAAGTTCATTAATATCAATATCTGATGCTACACCATTACTTAACTGGTTTTTTGCTGAATATGTATCTTCGTAATCTGAACCACCATATTCATAACTAACATTTTCTCCGTAAACCAGTAGCGGAGTATTAAATTTAATTGCCATATGCATAGGAAATGTATATATTAATCTATCAATAAACCATGTAGGCTTACCATATTTTTCAAACGTGTATCTCATGAGCTTCTTTTGCGCTTTTATATCAGGTTTTAAACTAATTATGTTGCAACCAAATTCTTCAGAAATATTTTTTATATTATGTTTTCCAGCTTCAGTCATTTCAAAATTATCCTCAACACTAAAAAGTATAGGATTCATTTTCATGACTTCCTTCATCAAATACACTTGAAAATGACTATCCTTGCCTCCACTTACCGCTATGGCACAATCATATGATGTACCATTCATACCCCTATATTTATCACAGAGTTCTTCTAGCTCTTTGTATCTTGCATCCCAATCAACTTCTTTTCTGTGTTCATAAGAAATACATGCAGAGCATATACCTTCTTCATTAAATTTTATTCCTGGTCTTGTATTTGGCATTACGCATTTTTTACAAAATTTCATTTTAAACCTCCATTTTATATGTTATAAATATCTATTTTATATTTTTCTAAGTTATATTTAAAAAACTCAATAGTTTCTGCTAAACCTTGCTCGAATGAATACTTAGGTTCCCAATTCGTTAATTGCTTTATCTTATCGTTAGAACCAAGCAATCTATTTACCTCACTATTTTCAGGTCTTAACCTATCCCCATCACAAACAATATTAGCACTTGGATTTATTTGTTTAATTAATTCATTTGCAAGCATGCCTATCGATATTTCTTTCTGAGTAGCAATATTTATTTCTTCCCCTAATGTTTTATCTGATTTAGCAATCTCAATAAATCCATTCACTGTATCTTTAACAAAATTAAAATCACGAGTAGGACTTAACGAGCCTAATTTAATTTCTTCTTTTCCTGCTAGAAGTTGAGTAATTATAGTAGGAATCACAGCTCTAGCGGATTGTCTAGGTCCATACGTATTAAATGGTCGCACAATAGTAATTGGCATGTTAAAGCTTCTATAAAATGACTCTGCCAGTCTATCTGCACCTATTTTCGTAGCTGAGTATGGTGATTGTCCTTGATATGGGTGATTTTCATCTATCGGTACATATTGTGCAGTTCCATAAACCTCAGATGTTGAAGTAACTAGTATTCTGGATGTTTCTAAATCTCGAGAAGCTTGAAGTACATTTAAAGTGCCTTTAATATTAGTATCAACATACGAGTCTGGAGAGTGGTAACTAAAAGGAATCGCAATTAGAGCTGCTAAATGAAATACTTCATCAACGCCATTAATAGCTTCCCTAACACCATTAGGATCACGTATATCCCCTGTAAAGACCTCAACTTCACTAATTATATCTTTTGGTAATGTATCCAACCAACCCCATGTACCAAATGAATTATAATACACAAAAGCTTTAACTTTATACCCTCTTTTCACTAACTCTTCTGTCAGATGACTTCCAATAAACCCATCTGAACCTGTTACCAGAATTTTTTTCATATTGACCTGCCTTATTTTTTATTGTTAATAAAATATATGTTTTTAAAATATATTAGATCATTTTTAATTGATAAAATATAAATTATATTTGAGATAACATAGGTAATTAGTTTAGTCATAAAATCAATATCTATGATAATACTTATCTGAGATATAATAAAGTTTATAAACAAAAAATAATACATCTTACTCCACATAAATTTTTGATTGACTGCTTTTATTGCATAATACATTTTATATAAACATGTAGTTATCTCTGACAATGAAATTGCCATACATGCTCCTAAAGCACCATATAGTGGTACAAAGATTAAACAAATAGCTATATTAATTATAGCCCCAATAATTGTGCTATATGCAATATATTTAGTATAATCTGTATAATAAAAGAGTACATTAACAAACAATACACTATAAGCACTTGCGGTTGTTCCTAATAACAAAGTTGGCATTATATTAATAGCATCATGGTATCGACTGTTTATTAATAAAATAAATATCTCTTTACAAAAGAGTGATATTGTAAAACCAACAATACAAAATAGTGCTGCAAGAATATTTATAACCCGATTAATATCATTTTGTCCTTCATTCATCTTTTCAAGCTTATTATATATCCATGGTTGCAATGATAAAGATAACGAGTTAGAAAAAATTATCATAAGTGAAGAAAATGTTGTTGCAACATTATATATGCCTAACGAATAGATAGACATTTTATTTCCTATTAAAACCTTATTTATTCCACCCATACCCCATGAAGCAACTCTATTTGGCAAAAGTATCATACCGTACTTCATACTTGTAACAAATATTTGCTTATCTAAAGAAAATGACATCTTTGTCGTTAAATATAATAGACTATAAATGAAATAAATTCCATACGTTATAGCAGAAGCTAATAATAATCCTAAAACTCCAATCTTAATATGGACTATAAATAATATGCATAGTGATGTGTTAGTTATAAAAAAAATTAAAGAATTTAATGAATAGTGCCAAGCATTGCCTTCAATTATTAATATTTTTTGCATTAATCCATATACTGACGAACACAAAACAGGTATCAATGACAGTAAAACGTATGGATAAAATTTAATATCATTAACAAATGGCATAATAAGTACTTTATTTCCTATCAATAAGATAGAAAAAGTAATTATATTAATAGTCAATGAAGCAAAAGTTATGGTAGCAACAGTTATCTTTAACTTATTTTTATCACCTCTAAACTCGAAATAATATCTAGCCATAGCATCATCTAATGCAAAAGAAGATATTAAAATATAGATTGCTGCTACTGAATTTACTAAATTTGCAATACCATATTCATTTGGAGAAAGTATATGAGTATACAAAGGTACTAAAAAAAACGCAATGCCTTTTTGTAAGATCGTCATGCCTGTAAAAACAGCCGATTTCCCTAAAAGATTTAAAGATTTATTCTTTTTCATTCGGATTTATTACCTTCTCTAATTTACTTTCTATTAACTTTATCGAATTTTTTGGATACAAATCCACATATCTTTCTATATTTTTAAAGTTCTCTTTTTTAAAAGGAATTATCTTACTTAATTTTATATTAGTATTAATTACAAATTCAGTAAGTAATGACACTATTATATCATTTCTATGTTTTTCTTTATATAGATTTTTAACTTTTTTATTAATACATATTTTACCAATGTTGTTATCACTTAAAATATCAATTAAATAATCTGCAACTTTAACATATGCGGGAGTTGAATCTATTAAATAATTTTCATGCAGTTGTTGATGAGATATTGGTAGTGTCATTTCTTCATATTTAATATAATTTAATAGCTTCTCATACTCCGTAATAAATTTTGCCTCTTTCATGATATTTATTTCATAAATATTAGGTATTTTAATAGGTCTAATAATACAGAATCTCTTATTCATAGCATATATTTCAGAAATTGATGTACTATACCATGTAATAATTTTATCTGACACCTTTATCCATTGTTTTACTGAAAAATCACTAATAATGTTAAATCGTGAATTTCCTTCTGCCAGTTTTTTTATATAGCTATCAAGGTTTTCTGACGGATGTGGGCGATAAATAAATTCAATATTAGGATCTTCGTTCATCAACTTTTCAAACCATTCCAAAGCTATAGCCCTACTCCCTTTATTAATAACTACAAATTCGCTAAAGTCACCCCACTGTTTAAATAGTTTATCAAGTGAATTTTCATTATATGTTGCATATGCAAAGCTAGAGATAAATAAAATCCATTTTCTATTAGGATTAAGATTATATTTTTTTGCTATTTCACTTCTTGAAAAATAGTATGAATTAAATTCTTCTCTACAGAAATCTAATTGAATAGCACCTGTAACCTTAAGATTTTTTTCTGGTACTCCTTCTTTAATAAGTCTTTCTCTTGAAGCTTCTCCCCAACATATATGATTAGCTTTTGTTGCTAATCCTGTTGTTGAAGCTATTCCAATCTTAAAGTCATTATCCGAATAAATTTGCTCCCATTGTAGATTAACTAACTTTGGTTTATTCAAAAATCTTGTAAATCTAAATACATTATCGTCATCTCTTAGCCAAGGTGTTACTACAACCTTAGGTTTACTTAGCAAAATATGTTTAGCATAACTATTCTTTGAAAAGTGGCTAATTGCTACTGAATGTCCCAATTTTTGAAGCTGCATTTTAAGTAAAATAATATTTTCCATTTCACGATTAAAATGCTCGTAAAAAATTAAAAAATCCATTTAAACTCCTTTATTAAATTTGTTGTCAAAATAATCCAAATTATTTGTAGTTATACAAATTACTCCCAATGCTAAAGCACTCCAGAAAAAGCGTTCATGATAAACTACTTCCCCAACTCCATTAAAAATACCAGTCAATATTAATGACAATGGTATACTATTAAAACTTGAAACTCTTAGTCTTTTTATTAATTTAATTATAATTTTTTGTATCAATATAATATAACCGATTGAACCTACAATACCAATTTGAGTAAGCATACTTATCAAAATATTATGTGATGATCCAGGAAGTTCTAAGTAATTACTTAAAGCTATAGTTTCATTTAATGAAATTGGACCAACTCCAAAAAATAAGTTTTCAGGAATAATATATTTTATTTCAGCTATAATCCTCTCAAGTCTATTTGTTCCACCACTTTTTATAATATTGTCCAAACTAAACCTTTGGGCTAAACTTGGATATTGATGTGAAACATATATAAATAATACATATCCTACAACTACAATAAAGCCAATTATAAATAAACCTTTCAACTTTTCTTTGTTTTTAAATTTCATAATAATTATGATAGATAATATACCCAAAGAGACAGCAATAAAAGCAGTTCTTGAACCTGAAAGTAATATTAAATAAATATTCGTAAATCCAATTAAAATCGATATTATCTTAATTTTTATATCTTTCGTATAAAGCATATAGCCAAAAATATACGCTGATAGCTGAGCGACTAAAATTGAAAAAGTGTTATTATTTAAATCTTCAGATAATGTTAATCGGCCAGAAATCATATTAGGTTTTAGTATTGCATTAATTAAAATTGTAATAGAAATAATTAAAACGGCAATAAACATATTTTTAAAAAGCATTTTAATTTGTTTATTGTCCAATCTTATATTCGAGAAGGTAAATAAAATTAATAAATTCATTCCCACTACAGTTAATGATTTTATATATTGATAATTAGCAAAGATATAAGATATCAATGTTGTAATTCCGATATATATTATATATTTTATCCAATTAGATTCAATACTTTGTCTATTTATTATAATTCTTAGAACTATTCCTAAAAATATTGCTAAATTAAATAATCTATTAATTCCAAGCCCTTCCTCAATAATAAAGTACTGACTTGACAAAGATGAAACATAATAAGTTGGAATAATTGAAGTTGGTTTAAATATACCAAAAGGTATAAATAAAAATAAAATTATTACATAAATTTTATTATTTGTTATGGCTGACAAACCTAATAAAATTGAACACAAAATTGTTATTGAATATTCAAAACTATTAATTAATCTTTTTGTAATTTTCCTTTCAAAATTGAAATTTGATATTGTATTATTAGTTAATTTCATATCTAATCCTCATATAGTATTTTGTTATAAATATGATGATATTTTTCCGACATTTTTTCTAAAGAGAAATTTTTAGAATATTCACAAATAAAATCATTACACCAATCTGTATAATATAATTTTTCAATAGCGTATGCCAAATCTATATCACTTCTACTATTTGCTAACACCATAACATTCTCATTATACAAATCTGGAACTGCATCTAAATCTGGAAATGTAACTGTTGGTATACCATATGTAAATGCTTCAATAATTGATAATCCGAAACCCTCGTCTATACTAACAATAGTATTATAATCTGCAGCATTAAAATAAGACATTATATCTTCTCTGTTTACAAATCCACATAACTTAATATTATTGTTTACTTTTAAATTATTTATCAATTTATCAAGGCCAAGGCTTTTATCATTGTTACCTAAAATTAAAATATTTAAATTTTCCTTTACTTTGGGATCAAGAATAGAATATGCCCTAATTAATTGTTCTTGATTTTTATTTTTACTAATATTTCCAATGCATAGCATTATTTTTCTATTAGTTGGTATACCGTGCATTTTCCGAATATCTTTATAATTATCTAATTTTTTTTGATTAGTATCCGTTCCGTTTGTTACAACTAAAATATTATCTGTATCTTTAATTTCATAATGAGTTTCTATTCTATATTTAATGCCAGTACTAATTACAGTTACAACTATATTATTCTTGACAGCATGTACTAACAATTTTTTTTCACTTTCTTTTAAGTAAGGTGACGTATTTTCTGCAAACCCTACTAAACCATGAAGTGTAAGTAAGTACTTTTGATTTATTGTTTCACAAATATTTATGCCTATTTCAGTACGATATCCTACAGTATGAAAATGAACAATATCAGGTTTTAACTTTTTTATTACTTCTTCAGTATAACCAGAATCAATTGAATAAAAAAAATATTTTAACTTATTCTTGAGACTTTGTTTAATTTTAATAAAATTCTTTATAGCAATAATAATATTTCTAAACTTGATATTTCTTATAATATCTGTCCAAGTATGAGAAATAACTTTGAAACCACCAATTTCAAACGTAGGTGTTATTGAAGTTGTTAACATAAAAATGTCATCTAACTTTGATCCATAAGATGCTATTTGGTGCAATAATATTCCATAACCTGTTCTATTCTTAGTAAATTCCTTTCTTGATGATTCGTAAAAGTATGGAGTAATAATAAGAACTTTCATTTGTAAGTCTCCTAATTTTATTAATTACAATTATTTATAAAATCTGACATTAATATGTGAGGTTTGTTCAAAACTATATACATCATTTCTTGTAATTTTTGATAATTGCTAATATTTGATGTATCATCAACAATAATATCTTTATCACTTAGAAGTGCCTGAAATAATACTGTTGAATAAAGTGATACTATATATCGAGACATAGATAATGAATCACTTAATTTCACTTTATTAGGATCCTCTATTACAAAACCATTAAATATACTTTTTATTCTACTAATATTGCTATACCTAGGATGATATCTTATACATATTTTATCCAATTTTATCCCAGTACTTTTTAAACTTTTACATATTTTTAACAAATCACTTTCACTTTCAGATCCTAAATAATAAGTCATATCATAAAGATACTCTATATTTTTTTTAATATCCAAATATAATGCATTCGGTAATTCAATTATAAATTTATTAACATCTGCACCTAATGTTATCAATAAATTGATATAATGTTGATCCCAAACATAATACCTATCAAAACACACAAATGAATCCCTTATATCAAAAAGCTTTTCACCATGCATAATATTAATATGTTGTACATTGTTTTTCCGACAATATTCAGTTAATATGGAAGAAGTATATGAGTATTCTGCATAAGCAAGAACCGCTTTAGGATTATAAGTTTTTATTGCATCAGAATATAAAGCAATTCTACTTATACATTTCAAATAAAAATACGGTGAAAACGGATATCTTTTTATTATACTCATTATATATTTAATATCATTCATATCTAATTTTCCCGGCAAGGAATTTATTTCAACTATTGTATTAAATTCATTGTTTAATGATTTTCCTAATAACTCTGCTTTTCTAAAGTCCATAGTTGAAACAGCATCAACTGAAGTGTTAATTATAACTTTATTTTGATTAACCATAAATTTAGCTATTATTGGAAGTACTAAAAAAAACGAAGCAATATTATATAATAATGTATGCAGTCTTCCATTTAGCATGTTCTGACAAATATATTGAAAGTAACTTCGTTCTTTCAAATCTTTTGGTTTATCGAATTTTCTTAAAAAAGCACTTTGCTTAGTAATATCTATATCAAAAAGTGATCTTTTATTTACTTTAAAATTTAAATATTTCATTATTTGAAGCAAAGTCATATTTTTTCCCCTAATCATCTTTTAAAATATTTATAATTTTTACCTTCTCTTTTTAATCAAACATTAATAGAATTTGTCTATTAAAAATCTATTGTTCAAACCTTAACTTCAACGACTCTATTGTCATCGTATATAATAATATTTGATATTTTTTCAATAAAAATAATTTCGAAGTGCAATTATTACTTTACTAATTCATTCTCAATTATCTCAATTTAAACACTGTTGCCACAATCCAGTACACAATTAAGTAACATGACTTTAGCAGTGACAAATTCTCAATCTCTCTATAAACCTTCCAGTGATATACTACAAGACTTTTCTTGTTACTAGATATACCTTCAGTTCTTAAACGATGACTTCCGAGCGGCTCTTGAATTCCATGAAGATACTTCTCTTTCTTTATAACTTGGAGCCACATTACATAGTCGTTTCTTTTCCTTATATCAGGTATTTTAAACTTTCCGAGTTTCTCAGCATTATAAATTACTGTTGAGTTCCCAGGGCATGTCTTTAAAACACCATTATAATCTCTCCTTGACTGAGCAACTATAGTCCTATTTAAGTACTCACCATGTTCGTCAATCTTTGTATAGCTTGTACAAGTAAATCCATATCCATTATCTTCCATAAATCCAATTTGTTTTGCCAGCTTCTCAGGAAACCATACATCATCACTATCAAGGAAGGCCATATATTTACCAGTTGCAAGGTCAATAGCCTTATTTCTTGCTACTGCGGCTCCTGAGTTTTTCTCTAACTTATAATATTTAATACGGTTATCTTTCTTTTTATACTCTTGAACTACCTCAGCAGTATTATCACTTGAGCAATCATCTACCACAATAACTTCCCAGTTTTTATAGCTTTGATTAATTACTGAATCAAGAGTCATCCCAATAAAATCCCCACAGTTATAAGCAGGCATAATTATTGAAACCAAATCTTCCTTTTTCATCCCATCAATATTCACCACTGCCTACTCTCCAATTCCGTCAACTCAATAGATTCTCTAAAAGTTCTTATTCGATAATTCGCCTTATCATAGTCACTCATAGACTTCTCATAAACCAAATTGCCGAATACCTTACTCACTACTCCAATTTCAAACATCAACCTCAGCGCAGGATTGAAAGCTTTTGTCATCCGTATCTTCTTACCATGAACTTCAGCAATCGTCTTAACCAGTTCGCTTGTCTTTACATACTCCTTGTTCTGTGGGAAGTAAAGCCCTGTCTCTTCATGGTCAATCACAACCTTTATAAACTCACAAAGATTATCTATATGAAGCATACTTCGCTCATTATCTATATCAGGAAATATAGGTGTCTTTTTAGCCATGTTTGCCAGCCTTGGATAATTCCCTTTTGAACCCTTCCCATAAATCATAGGAGGTCTCAAAACTACGATCTTGAAATCATCCGACTCCAAATGCTTAATACCTTCTTCCGCTTGAAGCTTACTGTTTCCATAGAAATTACTTGGTTTTGGTACTGTATTTCTATCAATAACTCTCTTACTACTGCTGCTATCTCCATAGACTATTATACTGCTTATAAAAATGAACTGATTTACACCTTCTGATTTGGCCTTCGTAGCAGTTTCAATCGTAAGATCTCTATTTATACGATAGTAGAGGTCCTTCATCTTTGGATCAGATGAAATATGAGCTATTCCAGCAACATGGAAAACAACATCGTACTTAGAGAAATCCTTATTTTTCCAAGTTCCATCTTTCATATTAACAGTGTCTACTTTATATTTATCAGGTTCTCTCGTAAGCCAATTTATTAGTGATGTTCCTATATAACTGTTTTTGCCAGTAATTAATATCTTCTTCATTTTGTTACTGTATCCTCTACTTTAGAATTTGAAGCTTGCGATGTTTGAATAGCCTTAACACCAGTCCCACCTTCAATAATACCATCACTTCTAATAACACTGAAAATCGTGCCAAAAAAGCATCTGAAATCCATCATGAACCCAATCTTCTCAGCGTACTCCCCATCAAGTCTCGCCTTCACATCTATCTCTAATTCATCTCTACCATTAATTTGTGCCCAACCAGTAAGACCAACGGGTACGTCATTCGCACCATACTTATCTCTTTTTTCAATTAGGTCATACTGATTCCAAAGCGCTGGTCTTGGACCAATTATGCTCATTTCACCCTTAAAGATATTGATAATTTGTGGTAACTCGTCTAAGCTCGTCCGTCTTAGAAACTTACCTACCTTTGTAATCCACTGATCAGGATTCACCAATAGATGAGTTGGGATGTCTTTTGGTGTGTCAATACGCATGGTTCTAAACTTCAATATATGAAAATGACTCTTATGGATCCCGACTCTCTTCTGTTTAAAGAGAACAGGGCCAGGGGAGTCAAGTTTTATTGCAATAGTAAAAATCAAAAATACAGGGGAAAGTAATACCATTGCTATGAAGGATAATATAATATCTGTTATTCTTTTTATATATTTGTACATTATTTTCACCTTAGTATTAGATTTATTTCCTATTTCTGAATATCACTATGCTTTAGAGCAATAAATTGATTTGCTCTTATCATTCATAGTCCATTTATATGTTGGTACTAATTTCTCTAATAAATATATTATTTTATCAACATCTATTTTGTAAGCTGCTTTTTCTAATCCTTTTATCAATTCAAACAATTCATGTTCATCAAAACTTGTAGGCCTCTCGATAAATATCTTATCTATATTTGTCTTTTCCTGATTTTTATCATGACTAATTAAAAGTTCCTCATACAGTTTTTCACCTGGTCTTAGCCCAGTATACTTAATGTCTATATCTACCTCTGGCTCTAATCCGGAAAGCTTTATTAAGTTAAATGCCAAGTCCTTAATTTTAACTGGTTCCCCCATATCTAAAACAAATATCTCACCACCTTCTGCCATAGATGATGCTCTAAGAACTAATTGAACTGCTTCAGGAATAGTCATAAAATATCTTGTTATTTCTTCATGAGTAATTGTAACAGGACCACCTTCCTTTATTTGTTCCTTAAATAAAGGAATAACAGAACCATTGCTACCTAATACATTTCCAAAACGTACTGCTACAAAGTCTGTTTTACTATGACTATTGTACGATTGTATAATCATTTCAGCTATTCTTTTAGTTGCTCCCATAACATTAGTAGGGTTAACTGCTTTATCAGTTGATATAAGTACAAACTTCTCTACATTATGCTCATGAGCTACTTGAACTACATTGTTTGTTCCTATAACATTGTTTTTTATAGCTTCCTCAGGATTTTTTTCCATCAATGGCACATGCTTGTGTGCAGCTGCATGAAATACTATATCAACATCATATGATGTAAATACTTGATCTAATTTGTTTTTATCTCTAATAGAAGTTATTTCTACTTCTATATCAAGAGCGTCGCCATATTGTCTGATTAATTCTTGCTGTACGCTGTAAGCATTATTTTCATAAATATCCAATACTATTAGCTTTTTCGGATCATATGAAGATATTTGTCTGCATAACTCAGATCCGATAGAGCCACCACCTCCGGTAACAAGTACTGTTTTTCCATGTATATACTCTTTTGTTAATGTGCAATCTAAACTGATAGGTTCTCTACCAAGCAAATCCTCTACTTGAACTTCCCTAATTTTGTCCAATATATTTTTATTATCAATTAATAAGCTATAAACCTCAGGTACTATTTTAAGCTTGCATTTTGATTTTGCACAAATGTCAAGTATACGCTTTTTATTTTCTTTGTCAATTGACGGAATTGAAAGTAAAACTTCATCAATATCAAATTTATTTATCATCGTAGGTATTTTATCTGTCGACGATACTATGGGAACTGAATTTATAGTCCTACCTATTTTAGTTTTATCATCATCAACGATACATTTTACCATATAATTGTTTGGATTATTTCTGCTGATTTCTTGAAGTATGGCTACAGTTGCTTCACCAGCACCAACAATCATAATATTTGTATAATGGCTTAACTTTTTAGTACTTTTATCACCTATTATCAAAATAGCCCTATATACAATTCTTATTGCCAAAGTACAAAAGCTAGTTACGAAAAATGCTACTATATATACATAATATCTGACATAGATATCAAATGATTTTGTTAATATAAGAAATATTAAATTTGCTAAGATGTTTGCTTGCAAACATTTGAAGATGTCCCTAATCCCAGCATACCTCCAAATATTTTTATATACACCCATCACTACAAACGTAACAATATATATGGTAGTATAAACATACCAAGTATTCTCAAACCAATCAATTTTAGTAGGATGAACACCACTCATAATGTGAGGTGATAAAAATGACATTATTATAATAAGTGTATCTATAAGTATAAGTATATACTTACGATATTTATTTAATAATTTATAAATACCGCTATATAAATTTGACATAAGTTCCCCCTGTCATTAATTAACCATCTTACTCTTCATTCTAATATTTATACTAACTCCTAATCCAAGTAAAATCCAAAATATAGGTGCTATACTATTTACACTATCATTAAACATACCAGCAGTTAGATATCCTATAATACTTATTAAAGCAGAGCCACCTATATATTTATCCAATGAATCAAATGTTATATTACTGTATAGTTTTAAGCTGCTAATAATATATATGCCCCATAAAGTTAATAATGATAATAGTGATAAAACACCTGTGTTTGTAGCAATTTGTAGATATAGATTATGAGGTTTATCAACTACAGTATTTACATCCATGGAAATATTTGCTTTAGCTAAAAAATCATTTTGAGGAAATATTAAAGGAAAATTATCCGGACCCGAACCTATAACTAAATTTGATTTTAACAATGGTATCGTATGACCCCAAATATAACCTCTATTTGATGCAATCTTTCCTAATCCTTCTATTAGGTTAAACATTTCTGAGTTTACATGTTCTGTCAATTGACCTCCCGAACCAATTATTTTTATTCCTTCTTCAGAAAAATAAAAATCAAATTTTTTTCCAGCTCTACTTACTGAAACACCTGGATATTTGTCTGAAATATTGATAATGTATCCATAATATTTTTTATCATTAATTGTTATAGAATTATTTTGAATAGTAATTTCTAATTCATTATAATCTTCATCCAAAAAATACAGTCTATCTTCATTAATTTTAAAGTTTAATGTTTCTCTATTAGTTATTATAGAAAATGTATCTTGTCCGAGTATTATATCTTCAAACATAAATGCTTTTTCATTATTTTCTTTAATTGTTTCTATTTGTTCTTTTATATTGAAAACTTTTAATCTATTAAATATTTTACCGTTTGAGGCACTATTGAGTCCAAATAATACTAATAAAAAAACCACTAATAAGCTTGTAGACCATATCCAATACTTTCTTATTATCTTTCTAAACAACCATAATGCAAAAATTGATGCTACTGCAACGCCAAGATACCCAGCTCTTGAGTTACAACCTATCCAAACAAAAATCATTAGAACTAAAGCTATAGCAGAAATAATTCTTTGTCTTTTAGTCTTAGCTCCCAATAGGAAAGCAACCGACAACGGCAACATCAACGTAGCAAAGCTACCAACAAAGTTGGTATTAAACAATGTTCCATATATTGTCTTAGGACCGAAGGAAAACGATAAATCTTCAACAACTAAATTATTAGGTAAAATAAGAGATTTGCCTATTTCAGTTTTAAAAAAATCAAACCCAAAGTATTGTCCAACTCCTATTATTCCTTCTACCATCATAAGAAACAAAAATGCATTAACAAACAAGTTAACATCTCTTTTATTGTTTACAAAGTTTATTGTCAGGAATGTTAATAGAACATAGCTTAACAGTACAAACATTCCTTGATACATGTCCACAAAGCCCCATAGAGCTGTTGGTTTATCAATTGCAAACATAGTTGATATAATTACAAATATTGCATAAATTCCTAATGGTATATAGTATTGCTTTAAGTTTTTAAAGGGTAGCTTTTTTAGTAAAAAAAGTATAACATAGATGAATAGTGCAATTGTCGTTAGTGCTACTACCCACCATGATTTCCAGTAACTAAAAAAATCTAAGTATTGTTGTTGGCCTGTCCAATATAAGCTTTGAGTCGTACCTGAGAGGTCTACGTATTTTGCATATACTATTAAAGGAACAAAGCCCGCTATTAATAATAGTGGTAAAAAGTAAAATACTGATAGTTTCTTATTTTCATAATCTATAGTAATTGTATTCTTAATTTTATTTTCTTTATTTTCATTCTTATTTTTCACGTTATTACCCCGCAATTAATAGTCTATATTTGTCGTATAATATTGTAACACCTTATGTTGGATGTTGCAATGATTTTTAAAATTTAAATATGGAACATGTCACTTTTGATTGCCTAATATCCTATATATTTCTTAAGCAATTCTCTGTTTTTAGGCAGGTCAGGAATAAGTACTGCCATATCACGGATTGTAGCGGGAGTGAATGCTCCGTCTGCAGGTATGCGGTATGTTTCTATATCTGATACATCCATAAGCATGATATTCGTTACAAGTCCTAATATCTGTGTGCTTGTCAAATTGGTTGTAACAAGCGGCAAAATATCATCAGCTATATTTAATAGAATTGATATGTTTGAATTCTTTAGCTTGTTAAATACTGAAACTAAAACTTTTCTTTGTCGTTCTGTTCGTTCATAATCATCATATCCGATATATCTGATTCTGGCATATTCTAAAGCCGTTTCTCCTGTTAGAGTATTTTTTCCCGACTTTAAATTTAGTCCGCTTTGCTTACTGAGATAATATGCCTCATCTCTATTTAAATCTATATCTACTCCGCCGATTTTATCTATTATTTTCTCAAAGCCGGCAAAATCTACTTCTATACATCCATCAATTCCTACATGAAAATTTTCTACTACGGTTTCAGTCAGAAGGTCCATCCCTCCAAAAGCATATGATGCATTAATTCTATTATCGGCATAGTTAGGTATCTTCACGTACATATCTCTCATTAGAGATGTCAATTTTATAGAATTGCTTTTTTTATTGACTGTTGCAATAATCATTGAATCAGATCTGGAGTTTTCTTCGCCGGTGCTAATATCTTTGCCGATTAAGAGGATGTTAATTATATCCTTATGTGTCAATATGTCTGTATCTTTGTCTTCGTCTATAAACATATCATAGTTGTCAACCCTTGGACCACTGTGCCTGCTTGTTACATTTTCACCAAGATAAAAATTGGTAATAGGTGGTTTTTCCTGATGGTTGACTTTTTTAAGCAATGAATTTATGTGTAAACTGCTTATAACTAATATAATAATTAATATAGAAAAATCACATACGATAGCTTTTTATTTTGTATCTTAAATTTTAGCATCTTTCACTGTACCTTTACTTTTTGTCATTCTATTATTATATTATTATGGAGCTATATATTCAACAGTTTTTTAATTCTTGAGTTTCCGCAAAACAATCCACAGGACAGTAAAAACATAGTTTAACTTATC
>ENA-UOOM01001161-UOOM01001161.1-fermentation-metagenome-genome-assembly--contig:-NODE-1161-length-26478-cov-5.067971_pt1 | contig 26478 bp, 25 predicted proteins | sample MGYA00245781_ERZ724031 | MGnify/ENA primary metagenome ERZ724031 (study PRJEB28704, sample SAMN03018317) | fermentation metagenome | biome: anthropogenic terrestrial biome; feature: soil; material... | reverse complement strand
TTTCTTATATAAGAAATTTAGGTATTGATCATATTGACGTACTAATAGGTACTCATCCCCATGAAGATCATATTGGTGGATTGGATGACGTTATCGAAAATTTTGACATCGGCAAGATCTATATGCCAAAGGTCAATCATTCGTCTAAAACCTATGAAGATGTACTAATGGCCATAAAAAATAAGGGGTATAAGATTACGCCCCCTCAAGCAGGAAGTACATTTGATCTTGGAAATGCTGAATATACGATTCTTTCACCCATAAGTAAAACTTACTCTGACACAAACAATTATTCTATAACTGTAAAGCTGGATTATGGAGAGAATTCTTTTCTTTTTATGGGAGATGCGGAGAAGATGGTAGAAAATGAAATAATAAAAATGGGGTATTCGATACAAGCGGATCTAATTAAATTAGGTCATCACGGTAGTATGTACTCATCAAGTGACGATTTTTTAGATAAAGTAAATCCTACATACGCCATTATTTCAGTAGGAGAAGGAAATTCCTACGGCCACCCTGATCCAGAAGTTATGACTAAGCTAGAAGAAAGAGGCATTAAATCGTACCGCACGGATGAGATGGGAACGATTGTAGTTGAGAGTGACGGAAGCCAAATAAAAATTGAGAAATAAGCTAAATGTGCAGAGTGCAATTAAAAAGAATGGAGTAATGCGATGAAATATATAATCAATCGTTTTGAAGGGGATTATGCAGTAGTAGAAGATGAAAATAAATTGATGATGGATATTCATCTAAAAGATCTGCCTAAAGAAGTGCAGGAGGGGGATGTACTGGTAAAGATTGGCGACAGTTATAGTGTTGATTTAGGAGAGACGGAGAGGAGAAAAAAGACGATAGAAGAGCTAGTAGACGATTTGTGGGAGTGAAAGCGCATTCAGCTAAAATAAAAAAGAACGACATATGTCGTTCCGCGAGTAATATAGCACAATGACTTTGAGGAGAGGAGGGTTAATATCTGCTATATTGGGCTTATTTAACTTTTGTAATAAAACGAAACTCATCTTCTAGAACATAGTCGTTCCAAAGGTCAAAGTTAGGATCAAACACACTATTTATTTTTTCTTGTAAGAAGGATCTTATGGTATTTGCTATGTGTAATATTTTAATCATACTATTTCCTCCTGATACGAATGGTATATACAGCTCTAAAAAACTGTATATCTACAGTATGCCAAATGGCGAAATCATCATCTAGTAAATCAATGTAAAGATATGTTTAAATTTTAATTAAATGGGGCTGTATTGTTTGTTACTAAAGTCTCTTATTCCCATTTGTTATGAATGAAAATTGAAAAAATCAATTTATAGAAGGGACTATTATAAATGATTTACATAATAGATATAAAATATTCTCATTTGTTGAAATAATTTCATATTAATTTAATGTTATGTAGTGTAAAATAATACAGAAGTAAGTAATGAGTATGTTTTATAAAAGGAGAAAACAATGATCGATTGTTTTTTTAGTAAAATAATGGACTATAAAGATGTTGAGGAATACAAAACCTGTGTTGTAGGACTTCTTGAGCATGAAGCGGTTTGCTCTATGAAAGACTACATTCAGCATAGTGATATTAGCTGTTTTGAACACAGTTTAACGGTGTCTTACTACAGTTATTGTATTTGTAAAAATTGGGGTCTAGATTATCGTTCTGCCGCTCGAGGGGGACTTTTGCACGACTTGTTTCTATACGATTGGCATACGACAAAAACAGAGGGACTACACGGATTTACACACCCTTATACAGCTCTGAAAAATGCGAGCAATCTGTTCAATTTGAATGCAAGAGAAAAGGATATCATCGTAAAGCATATGTGGCCTCTAACAGTAAAGCTACCAAAGTTTAAGGAATCCTTTGTGGTCACAATGGTAGACAAATGGTGTGCAGTAATGGAAATATTCACACGTAAAAACGTATGCTCTAATCTGGATGTAGTATAAGTAGATTTAATTTAGTTTTAACGAATTTAAAGGTTGGATAGGAAAAACACACTCATCTAGAAGCGAGTTGATGTAGGGGATGGTGCCCTCTTCATTCCGGTGTATATATGTGGAACGGTGGAGCACCGTTTTCTACAATGAGAGAGGACAGGTAGTACATGGATTGGACCGTTATATTTTTATTTTGGTTTATTTATAGTTTTTTAGGTTGGATAGTTGAGACTTTGTATTGTTCTATAAGGCAAGGTTCTTTTGCTGACAGAGGGTTTCTTAGTGGGCCTATTTGCCCCATATACGGTGTAGGATCTATATATGTGATTTTCTTAGTAGACCCTTATGTGAAAACCTTAGGAGGTCTTTTTCTATTATCTATGGTTACAACTTCAATTTTAGAGTATATAACCAGCTACATAATGGAAAAGTTATTTGCAATGAGATGGTGGGATTATTCTGAAAGGAAATTCAATATTAATGGCAGAGTTTGTTTGGAAAACTCTATTTACTTTGGCATTTTATCCATATTACTTATAAATTGGATTCACCCCTACATATCACTTTTTGTTCAACAAATCTCTGATACAAATAAAAACTATATGAGTATTTTTTTATTTGCAATTATCCTACTAGATATTGCATACTCTTCAAACGCAGCTATAAAGCTAAATTCTCGGTTCAAAGAAATATATGTACTGAAAGAGGAAATAAGGGATGCGATTGGAAGAGACAATATAGAAGAAAAGATTGAAATATTCTTAGCACATGGACAAAGGTTTATAGAGGAAAAGCATGAAGACTGGATGGAATTTAAGGAAAACATAAATGCCAATATAAACGAATTTAAGGATCATGTAGAAGTAGATCTCTCTACATTACCACTGTATAAAAAGATTAAAGAACTGCAAATGGGAAGCAAATTCTCAGAACGAAGAATACTTCGCGCTTTCCCTAAACTGAAATCTCTGAAGTATAATGATGTACTTGAGGAGCTAAAGAGAAATATTAAGAATAAATTTTAAGGTTGGATGGTTGGTTTGTTAGACGGTTGAACGAGGATAACTAAAAAGCTAAACTTTCCGTAGGCAGGGAAGTGATTCAAATTAGCTACTAGGTTGTCCAGAGGAGCTTGCGACGAAGGATTTCTGTGGCTTGACTACGAAAATACTATATCTATTGTTATATAGATATTATTAAGCAACTAGCCACCCGAGGGTGGCTAGAATTTTCTATTTTGGCATTTGGCTATAGTAATTCTTTGATGTCTCCTTCTAGCTCTTCAGGTGTAATCCATGGCTCAAATCGGGCGACTACTTCTCCTTCTTTAGATACTAAAAATTTCGTAAAGTTCCATTTGATAGATCCATCATCTAAGAATTCTGGATAATTCTCTTTTGTTAAATCGTAAAATTTCTTTTCGATGTCGTCATTTAAATCAAAGCCTTTAAATGGTTTTTGGCTGATTAAGAACTTAAACAAGGGATGAGTATTTTCTCCTCTGACATCGGCCTTTTCAAATAACGGAAAAGTAACGCCAAAGTTTAGCTGGCAAAAGTTTTGTATCTCATCATTAGAAGCAGGGTCTTGATCAAAGAACTGGTTGCTTGGAAAACCTAGCACTACAAAATGATCCATATACTTTTCATATAAATTTTCTAATCCACTAAATTGAGGTGTGAATCCACATTTGCTGGCAGTATTGACAATAAGGATTACTTTTCCTTTGTACTCATCTAAAGAGATTTCCTCTCCAGTTATGGCTTTTGCTTTAAAATCATGTACGTTCATTTTTCTCATCCTTTCGTTGCAGTATAAATATATTGTACCCAAGAAATTGTGAGAAAAACATTACTATTTAAATTCAATATTTGTATCATTTCGTACAATCTGTATGTAACTCATTCCTGGCTTAAATGCAATTTCTTCTCCGTTTTCATCGTAATACCTTGTGAGGGAATTGACGCCTTCGCGTTTCCAAGTACCAGTGCGTATTGTACCTTCTGTAAAATATTGAGCTTTTCCACTTCCCACAAGGTCGATATTCGTATAAACTGTTTCATCGACTTTATAGTGATTGGCATGCTGAATAATAATATTCTTAACGGATAATTGATCATTATTTTCTTTATCCATCATAGGCTCTCCGTTAATAGATCTTTCATATTCAGATGTGTCATTATTATAAATGTATTTTATATTGTTACTTGAATTGTAGGAAAAGGTAATCTCATTTGCTACGTCTCCTGTAATTTCAGCCATTTTGTCAAAGTAGATGCTACGCTGTACTGGATTGTGATCATATTGTTTTTTTATAGTGTTATTTAGGTTGATATACGCATTGTGTGGTGATTTTCGATCTTTTGCGCGAGTAAAAGAAGCACCGCCTTTTGTTCCGTCTAAATGAGGTGCGCTAATACGTAATTCATCCATCAGATCATAAACATTTTGACCTGGATCGTATTTAGATCCTCCAAAAAATGCATAAAGATAATCCCATTCCTTCCAGAGATACATATGCTGTCTTCGTGCACTTCGTACGGGTCCAACTTTTTCAGGGTATTCACTTAAGAAGAAAGAGGTAAGTCTAGTAATCTTGCTCTCAACTTCCATCTCATAGATAAGATCTGCCTTTGTAATGCCACTATGAGGTCTAGCTTCGGGTGTGTTTTCTAACTGAACCATAATACCACGTCCATCACCGTCATAGGGAAGTCCTGTTAATGGGGATATACCTTCTGGGACATCTTCGTATCTAGCAGGGGCCGATGTAATAGGCTCTTTTACAGAAGGTTCAGGATCTGGTTGTGAATCAGAAGAAATTGGCGTTTTAGAGCATGATGATGTGAGGAACAATAGTACAAGAGTTAAAAGAATATAGATTTTTTTCATAAGAGATCTCCTCGCTTTTAATTATTTTAATATATACAATAGTATATAACACTTTTCTATTCATGGATATATCCATACAAAAGCTTTATACAAATATAGTAGGGAAGGGTGCACTCACCGTTTCGCTAAATAAATCCTAACAAATTCCTTATACACATATAGCATTAATTTATTATATTATTAAAAGCTTGTTCATTATCTAGCAATAATTGGATATAATGATATAATAAAATATATGGAGAAGACACATCCATTATTACTAAATTTTACATTAAATTTATGAGAACTAAGATAAAATAATGTACAAGCATTATTTCTATTAGTTGATAATGGGCACAGAATATAATACTTCTTTTATATAAAAATATTAATATTATGGAAAGGATTGAGATGATTGAGCAAACTAGTCATAGCTTTATCAGCTACCTTAACAGGTATACTGTTATTTGGCTATAATTATCAAAACACACCTAAATATGCAGCAGAAGAAATTAGTAAGATCAACAAAGACATAATACGCTCTGTCTACTCACTAGAAGAGGCAAGAAGAGCGAGGTACACAGATGATACTATAGATGAATCGGAAGATAAAATCGCCCCAGTGATTGAAATTGTATACCCTGAAGAATTTAAACATGGTGAGACGGTTGAAACAGATAAAGTAGAATTGAAATTTTCTGATAATGTGAAGGTAGTAAAGGCGAGAATGAATAATCTGACGATTCCAACAGATACCGTAAGGATTACGACTACAGGAACGTACAATATTGAAATAGAGGACGAAGCTAAAAATAAGACCAGGCTGGTTTTTACCATTAATCAGGAAGCAATAAAGTCTGAAGAGGCTAAAAAAGCCGAGGAACAAAAGAAAGCTCAAGAAGAAGCAGAGCGTAAAGCAAAAGTAGCTGCAGAAAAGAAAGCCCAACAAGCGGCATCGGGAAAAGCGCAAGAGGAACAGAAAAAAGCTCAAGCGGAGGCAGCACGTATAGCAGAAGCAGAAAGAATAGCTCAGGAAGAAGCAGCACGAAAGGCTGAAGCGGAGAGAATAGCTCAGGAAGAAGCAGCACGAAAGGCTGAAGAAGAGAGGATAGCTCAGGAAGAAGCAGCACGAAAAGCTGAGGAAGAGAAGGCGAAGCAGGAACAAGCAGAACAAGAGCAAAATGGACAAGGAGATTCGGGACAAGCAGGAAACGATGAAGCATCGAACTGAAAAGAAGAATAAAGCAGCAGAACTAGTGGAGAGGACCTCTGAGATTTTGCAAATAGAAATTCTACAATAAAAGACCAAATGTAAGATTTGGTCTTTTATTGTAGAACAGATTAAAAAAATTAACCAGTGTAATATATAAAAAGGTATAATCAGTATGTATTTGCCTATAATTTAGAAGTTGCCAATAAAAAAAATAAAACCTTATAATAATATGGAAATGTTTAAAGCGATAGACGACTGTAAATAATAATTAACATGCAGTGCTAAACTGGATAAATTATGAAAGTGATTATAAAATTAAACTATGTTTAAAGGTCTCCTTGTTAATAGTGGAAGAATGTTTTATAATGTATAATGTTGTCATAAGACTGAGAAAAAAGTATAATTGAGTAACAATCTTTTTTATATATAATAGGGACAGCATGTTTTAACTAACAGAATTAAGGAGTTTTTATATGAATATATCTTTTTCACCACCTGACATAACTCAAGCAGAGATAGATGAAGTAGTCGACACTTTGAAGTCAGGGTGGATCACAACTGGTCCAAAAACAAAGTTATTTGAGAAACAAATTGCAGAATACTGCAACACTACTAAGGCTGTTTGCATGAATTCTGCAACAGCATGTATGGAGATGACGTTACGTCTATTAGGTATAGGCGAAGGCGATGAAGTTATTACATCTGCTTACACATACACATCATCTGCTAGTGTTATTGATCACGTTGGAGCTAAAATTGTGTTAGTTGATACTGCGAAAGATTCTTTTCATTTAGATTATGATGCAATAGAAAAAGCAATTACAGATAAAACAAAAGCAATTATACCTGTAGATATCGCTGGTGTTATGTGTGACTATGATAGAGTAATGGAAGCTGTTAACAATAAAAAACACTTATTTAAGTCCTCAAATGAAATACAAAGTGCTATTGGTAGAGTTGCAATTGTTGCAGATGCTGCTCATTCTTTTGGTGCAAATTATAAGGGCAAAATGAGTGGGGAAGTTGCAGATTTTACATGTTTTTCATTTCATGCAGTAAAGAACCTTACTACTGCAGAAGGTGGAGCGGTCACATGGAAAGATATAAGTGGAATCAATGATGAAGACATATATAAGGAATTTATGCTTTTAATACTTCATGGTCAATCGAAGGATGCGTTAGCTAAAACAAGACTTGGAGGTTGGGAATACGATATCGTATATCCGGCCTATAAGTGCAATATGACAGATATTATGGCATCACTAGGGCTTGCACAGTTTAAAAGATATGACGAGATTTTAGAGAGAAGAAAACAGATCATTAGTAGATATGATAAAGCATTTGATACCATTAAGATCAAACAACTAAAGCATTATGGAGAGCGTTTTAACTCAAGTGGGCATTTATATTTAGTTCGACTAATGGGAAAAAGTGAAACAGATAGAAATAATATAATTGAGGAAATGGCCACTATGGGTATTGCAACAAATGTTCATTATAAGCCATTACCTATGCACACCGCGTATAAAAAGTTAGGGTTTAATATTGAAGATTTCCCGAATTCTTACAATCAATATATAAATGAAATTACACTTCCGCTGCATACATTATTAAACGATGAGGAAATTGAATATATATGTAAAGTTTTTAAAGATATAACATCATAAAAAAAAGTACATTAAGGTAAGGAGTAGAACAGTGATTTTAAGAAGGTGGGAGGACTTACCAGCAAGTATGAAAAATGATAGTGTCAGTAGATACTATCAAATTTTAAGTAATAAAAAACTAAGCTTATTAGCTAAACGTATCTTTGATATAGTGTTTAGTTTGTTAATGCTTATTCTCTTATTTCCTATTTTTATAATTATAAGTATAATAATAAAAGTTGATTCAAGAGGTCCGATTATGTTTCGGCAAGTGCGTATAACGCAATATGGTAAAAAATTCCGTATATTTAAGTTTAGAACTATGGTTGAAAATGCAGAAACAACTGGCTCACAAGTTACTACGAAAAATGACAATAGAGTTACGAATATTGGTAAAATACTACGTAAGTACCGCTTGGATGAATTACCTCAACTTTTAAATATTATTGTTGGAGATATGAGTTTTGTGGGAACTAGACCAGAAGTTGAGAAGTATGTAGAAAAGTATACCGATACTATGATGGCTACCTTGTTATTGCCTGCAGGTGTCACTTCACAAACAAGTGTTGAATACAAAGATGAAGAGCAACTATTAGCAGAATCAGATGATATTGATAAGTTATATGTGGAAAATATACTACCATCTAAAATGAATATCAATTTGAAAAGTATAGAGGAATTTAGCATACTAACAGATATAAAGATAATATTAAAAACTGTATTTGTTGTATTCTCTTAAATATTAGCATTCGAATTAAAATAAATAGATTTATATTTTGCTAATGATTTGATAGATAAGTAATATGGCAAAAGAGGAGCTGGAAATGCAAATACTAATAATAAATCACTATGCAGGTTCATTGGAATTCGGAATGGAATATAGGCCTTACTATTTTGCTCGTGAATGGATAAAAATGGGGCATACAGTACATATTATTACAGCAGATTATTCTCATCTTAGGAAAATGAATCCAAATATAAATACAGATTTTCAAGTAGAAAAAATTGAAGGTATTAACTATCATTGGGTTAAAACGGGTAAATACCACGGAAATGGCATAAAAAGAGCTATCACTATGATAAAGTTTGTTTCAAAACTATATATAAGAGCAAAAAGGTTAGCGACTGAAATAAAACCTGATGTTGTAATAGCATCTTCAACATATCCATTAGACACATTTGCGGCACAGCGTATTTCCAAGTTTGCAAATTCAAAACTTATACATGAAATTCATGATATGTGGCCACTTACTCTTATTGAAATTGGAGGTATGTCTAAATACAATCCATTTGTTATAATGATGCAATTAGCAGAGAACTCATTTTGTAAGCATTCAGATACAATTGTTTCACTATTGCCATGTGCCAAACAGTATCTGGTAAAGCATGGAATGCACCCAGATGCATTTAGGTATATCCCAAATGGAATAGTATGCGAAGATTGGAACGACTCACATGAAATCCCAATTGAACATAAAAAAACATTCGATTTATTAAAAAAAGATAATAAATTTATTGTAGGATATTTTGGTGGACATGCAATATCCAATGCGCTTGAGATCTTATTGAAAGTGGCAAAGACAATAACTACACCAGATATCCATTTTGTTTTAGTAGGCGATGGTGTAGAAAAAGAATCGTTGCAAAAATTAGCTAGAAATCAAAATATCGAAAACGTAACTTTTCTACCATCTGTGTCTAAACTGACAATCCCAGATCTTTTGAAAAACTTCGATGCTATTTATATAGGTGGAAGAAGTTCTCCTTTATACCGTTTTGGTGTATGTTTAAATAAATCATATGACTCTATGATGGCAGCTAAACCCATAATATACGCTATGGATAGCCCCAATAACGATGTGCGAGATTACAAATGTGGAGTAGTAGTTAAACCAGAAGATATTGATGATATCATTAATGGAATACTATTAATTTATAACTGTAATGAGACAGAAGTTTATGAAATGGGTATGAGAGGCAAAAAAGCAGTATTAGAAAACTATGAATACAAAATATTATCCAGAAAATTTGAGTCGATTTTATATAATTAAGAGTTTTATTTGATGAGTAGATTTAGATTAAATGGTTAGAACCTTAAATGATAAGTCAAATATTATAAATATTGAAAAAATAAAAGTATCCAAAACTAAATCCCTTTGGTGATAGTAATGTTACTTTGAAAAATATGAAGTAATAATCAATGGAGGACAAATTAATGACTAATATAAAAGAAAAACTTCTGAACAAAACAGCTACACTTGGGGTTGTTGGATTAGGGTATGTAGGACTTCCACTAGCGGTTGAAAAAGCAAAAGCTGGATTTAAAACAATTGGTTTTGATGTGCAGGAATCAAAAGTTGCAATGGTAAACTCTGGGGAAAATTATATTGGAGATGTTGTAAATGAAGACCTTAAGGAGATAGTAAAGTCAGGTCTTTTATCTGCAACAACAAATTTTGCACAAGTAGCGTCAGCGGATTGTGTTTGTATTTGTGTACCAACTCCTTTAGATGATTACCAGCAACCAAATATCAGTTATGTTCAGTCATCTGCTGAAAGTATTGTGCCATATATGCATAAAGATATGTTGATTGTGCTTGAATCAACAACATATCCAGGTACGACGGAAGAACTTCTAAAACCACTTCTTGAAAAGTCGGGGTTAAAATGTGGTGACGATTTCTATCTAGCTTTTTCACCAGAGCGTGTAGACCCAGGAAATATTATTTATAAGACAAAAAATACGCCCAAGGTTGTTGGTGGGATTACTCCAAAGTGTACAGATGTTGCTGCAGCACTTTATGAAGCGATTTTAGAAGCACCAATTCACAGAGTATCATCTCCAGCAGTAGCAGAGATGGAGAAAATCCTAGAAAACACATATAGAAACGTAAATATCGGTTTAGTTAATGAACTTGCTATTCTTAGTAATAAAATGGGTATTAATTTCTGGGAGGTTGTAGATGCTGCTAAGTCTAAGCCTTATGGATTTCAAGCTTTCTATCCGGGACCTGGTCTTGGAGGGCACTGTATACCACTTGATCCATATTACCTATCATGGAAAGCTAGAGAATACGGTTTTCACACTTCAATGATAGAATCGTCAATGATGATAAACGATAGAATGTCTGAATATTGCGCTGAGAGAGCAAGCAAGATTCTAAACAGATTTAAAAAGGCTATGAATGGTTCTAAAATCCTAGTATTAGGTGTAGCTTATAAACAAGATATTGATGATTATAGGGAAAGCCCTGCTATTAAAGTAATTGGAGAACTTGAAAAGGAAGGTGCTGAAGTCACATACTTTGACCCATTTGTTTCAGAATATCGTGTGAAAGGCCAAGTAAAAAAAGGTGAACCTGAATTAACTGCTAAACTAATTCAAAGTGCAGATCTTGTAATTATTACTACTGCCCATACAAATGTTGACTATAGTTTTGTACAAAGTCATGCAAAAGTAATTTTTGATACTAAAAATGCTATGAAGAATATAGAAGTACGTGAAAACATTGAATTGTTATAGGAGGACTGACATTGAGTTTAAAATACGCAATTATTGGATGTGGCAGAATTTCGCCCAATCATGTAGCTGCTGCACTAGAGAACAAACTAAAAATAGTAGCATTATGTGATGTAGAAGAATCAAAAATGGATAGTACAATTGAGAAGTTTAACCTTCCAACAGATACAAAGAAATACGTTGACTATAAAGAAATGCTTCAAGCTGAGAAGCCAGAACTAGTAGGAATTTGTACAGAAAGTGGAAAGCACGGTCAAATTGCTTTGGATTGTATTGATGCTGGAGCTAATTTAATTATAGAGAAACCCATAGCGCTTTCACTTGAAGAAGCAGACATGATTATTGAAAAGGCAACTAAAAAGAATATCAAGGTAAGTGCATGCCATCAGAATCGTTTCAACAAATCCGTTCAAAAAATTAGGGAAGCAGTTGAACAGAATCGCTTTGGTAGACTTATGCATGGTACTGCACACATTAGATGGAATAGAGGAGAGGACTATTATAAGCAAGCACCATGGAGAGGTACTTGGGAACAAGACGGTGGTGCGCTCATGAACCAATGTATCCATAATATTGATCTTTTGAGATGGATGATGGGTGACGAAATTACTGAAGTAGTTGGTATGACGGATAATCTTATCCATGGATTTATTGATGCTGAAGATTTAGGAATGGGTCTAGTAAAATTTGCAAACGGAAGTTATGGGATTATTGAAGGAACAACAAATATATATCCTCAAAATCTTGAAGAGACTCTTTATATATTTGGTGAAAAAGGAACGGTAAAAGCTGGTGGTAAGTCAGTGAATTTGATTGAAGAATGGCAGTTTGCAGACAATCTGGATGATCCAAAAGAAATAAAAGAAAAGTACCATGAGAACCCACCAACTGTATATGGTTTCGGGCATAATCCACTTTATGCAGATGTGATTGATGCAATTAAAAATGATAGACAACCTTATGTAACAGCTATAGATGGAAGGAATGCACTTGAACTTGTGCTCGCTATTTATAAATCGGCAGCAGAAGGAAAAAGTGTAAAATTACCACTTGATCACTGCAGCACATTAGATTTTAAAGGAAGATTTGATAAATGAACTACTTTGTCCATGAAAGCAGTTATATAGATGATGGTGTATTCATAGGTGAGGGCACCAAAGTGTGGCATTTTTGTCATATTCATAAAGGCGCTCTAATTGGTGAAAACTGTTCCTTAGGACAAAATGTAAATGTTTCGAACAATGTAAAGATTGGAAATGGTGTTAAAATCCAAAATAATGTATCTGTCTATGAAGGCGTTGAACTAGAGGATTATGTCTTTTGTGGACCTTCAATGGTATTTACAAACGACTTAACACCAAGAAGTAGATATCCTAAAGGAACAACAGGTTATAAAAGAACACTGGTTAAATATGGAGCATCTATCGGTGCAAATGCTACAGTAGTTTGTGGTAATATAATAGGTGAATGGTCTATGATTGCTTCAGGTGCAGTAGTGACAAAAGATGTACCCGCCTATGCGTTAATGGCAGGAGTACCTGCAAAGCAAATTGGATGGGTATGCGAGTGTGGAATACCCTTAAAAGAAAACTACAAATGTAGTGAATGTGGTAGAGAGTATATTTTAGAAAACAATGAACTAAATGAAAGATAATTGGTGGATAGTTGTGGAATTTAGAGATTTAAAGACTCAATACAATAAATACAAAACTGAGATTGACTTAGCAATTCAAAAGGTGCTAGATAATACTAATTTTATTGGTGGAGAAGAAGTAAATACACTTGAACGGAGATTAGCCGAGTACATAGGGGTTAAACATTGTATTACCTGTGCCAATGGAACGGAAGCCATGACATTAATAATGATGGCTTGGGATATTAAAGAAGGAGACGCCGTTTTTGTCCCTGATTTTACATTTTTCTCAACAGGAGAAGTTGTCTCCTTCAGAGGTGCGACGCCAATCTTTGTCGACGTAGATAAAGATACGTTTAATATAGATACCGTAAAACTTGAAAACGCAATTAATAAAGTGTTAGAAGAGGGCAAGTTTACGCCTAGGGTGATCATTCCAGTCGATTTGTTTGGTCTTCCAGCTGATCATATTGAAATAGAAAGAATAGCAAAAAAATACAATCTAAGAATTATTGAAGATGGTGCTCAAGGCTTTGGTGGAAGTATTAATGGTAAGAAAGCCTGTAGCTTTGGAGATGCAGCAACAACTTCATTCTTCCCAGCTAAACCATTAGGATGCTACGGAGATGGTGGTGCAATCTTTACAAATAATGATAATTTAGCAAATCTTCTGAAATCATATAAAGTTCATGGCAAAGGTGACAATAAGTATGACAATATCAGAATCGGAGTGAATTCTAGGCTGGATTCAATTCAAGCTGCAGTATTAAATGTAAAGCTGACTGCATTTATGGATCATGAACTAGAAGATGTAAATAGAGTGTATCGATTTTATACAAATCAACTTAGAGGATTTGTTGAAATTCCAATAATTCCTGAAGGTTATGTTTCAAGCTTCGCGCAGTATACGATCAAGCTCAAAAATAAAGAGAAAAGAGATATAGTCCAAGCTAAGTTAAAAGAGAAGCATATTCCAAGCATGATTTATTATGTTAAACCTATGCATAAACAGGATGCATTTTCTGAATTGGAATATGATAATCATGATTTTGAAGTGACAGATGAGCTTTGTGATACAGTATTGTCACTGCCAATGCATCCATATCTAAGTGATAAAGATATAATGCTTATTGCGGATACCATTAAATTAGCACTTTGATATATCAAAAGTAAGGTGAATTTTTATGAAAATATTATTCTTAGCAAATGCAGCCAGTATTCATACAGTTCGATGGGTAAACGCATTATCAGAACGAGGAAATGAAGTTCATCTTGTCTATAAGTTCGATGATGAACCAAAAGAAAATATAATCTCTGAGAAAGTACTTCAGTATAGATTAAAATATTCTGGGACTAAAGGATATTTTTTAAATGCAAAGCAACTCAGAAATGTATTTAATTCTATTAAACCTGATGTAGTTAATGCGCACTATGCTAGTGGATATGGATTACTAGCTAGAACTGCCCGGGTTAAATCATTGGTGCTATCGGTATGGGGATCTGATGTGTATGATTTTCCGTATCAAAGTAGATTAAAAATGAGAATAATTATCGATAATTTAAGATATGCAAACAAGATTGCTTCAACAAGTGAGAGTATGGCACAACAAGTAAGAGTTTTATTAAGAGATAATAATAAGGAAATATTTATAACCCCTTTTGGAGTCGATTTATTAAGATTCAGAAAAACAGATAAAAAGCAATCAGATAACATTGTTATTGGTAATATTAAATCATTACAAGAGGTTTATGGTATTGAGTATTTAGTGCAGGCTATTGCTATTTTAAAACAACGTTTTGAACATAGTGGTCATTTGGATATAAGTAAGAAGGTACGTGTTTTAATATATGGTGATGGTGTTTTACGAAATGAGCTAGAATTATTGACAAATAAACTCAATTTACACGATAGCATTACATTTATGGGTTCTATACCTAATTCAGAAGTTCCTTCGGCATTGGGAAAAATGGATATCTTTTGCGCAACAAGTAATCAAGAGAGTTTTGGTGTTTCTTTGGTAGAAGCCATGGCCATAGGTCTACCTGTTGTAGCAACTGACGTATCAGGATTTAAAGAAGTTGTTGAAGATGGAAAAACTGGAATCATAGTGAAAAGAAAGAATCCACAAGCAATTGCAGAAGCATTGGAAACATTGATATTCAATAGTGAATTAAGACAAAAATATGGACAGAATGGAAGAACGAAAGTTGAGAAATTGTATAACTGGGAAGATAATGTTAACAAAATGCTTGAAATATACAGAGCAATTTAAATTTAGTAAAAGACTTTTGCTCATTAGGATGTGAACGCGTGGAGATTCTATTTTTTATGATTATTATTAAATTGATTTTTGAGGATTTTAAATTGTATAAAACAATATTTACTCCATTTTCAATTATTTCTATAACTTATTTGTCATTAATATTACTAAACAATTATGTGGCAGTTCACTTGGGTTTTTTTAAAGTAGAAGTCAAATCAATTGCTTATATTTTATATTTTCTTGTCTTGATTTATTTAATTAGCAGAGGGTTTTATTATTGGTTTAAAGATAAAAATTATATATTTGAGACTAATAATAATAATTATGAACAAAATGTAGTGATTAGACATCAAAAACTCATTGTATCTATTTTTATTGTAGGATTAGTTGCAAAATATGTCTCCTTAGTACAAGTGCTTTCTATTTATGGGCTTGGAAATATCAAAGGAAAGGCATTTGGACTATTTGCTCATCTTGGTGATCTTGGATTAATTCTAACCCCTTACCTGATGATTTTATATCTACATTATAAGAAGCCGAGATATCTGATTTTGATTTTACTTATGTACGTGAATTTATTTGTTTTTGGCGGGAAATACGGAATTATTATTGCTATTCTGCACTTGATTATACTGTATGCCATGATTACCGACTTTGAAATAAAAAGGACGCTGAAAATAGGACTATTTCTAATGCTATTTGGAATTATTACATTCGTAATTATATATGCTATACTTCCAAGCATAATTAATAATAAATTTAACATATTGTATCTTATTAATCGATTTATGTTATCTATTAAACACTTTTTTTATTACTTAATAAGTCCAGTTATTGCGACGAACTATTATTTTGAAAATGTTGGATTAGGGAGTATTGAAGTATTATTTACTGTACCTATAAATATTGTTAAAGCAATTTTTCAAACAGGGAATTACATTAATCCAGTAAACTCGTTTTTTATTCCTATACACACTTCTTACAGAACAAATGTAGGAGGGTTATTTGCGGAGACCGTATATAATTCGAATTTTTTAATAGCAAGTATTTATGTTGCTATATTTTTTATATGTGTTTACTATATTTTCAACATTTCTAGATACAAAGGGAAGATGATAAGTTTATCAGCTATGTTATTAGCAATTATTGCTATGATGTTTTTTTGCAATTTTATTACGGTATCTGGAATAATTATACCGTTAATCTTTTTGTTTATCATAGAATTTATAATGATGAAAGAATAAACTTAAAACAGTAATAATTAGGATCATTAGGAGAAATTAAATGAATGAATTAGCTATAATAATTCTAAATTGGAATGGGCATGAAGATACAATAGAATGTATTCAATCAATTAGAGAAAATGAAGAACAAAATTATACAATATTTTTATTAGACAATGGATCCAAAATAGAATCTGTAGATTATATAGAAAAGTGGATGAAGAGAGAATATAAATCTAGTTTCGAAATATTAAATTTTGATTTGTTCAACAATAAGGAAGAATTTTCAGATGCTGATCTATATTTTATAAAGAGTAAAAGAAATTTAGGGTTTGCAAAAGGAAATAATGCTGTATGGGATAAAGTAAAAAAATTATATGATAATGTGTTATTGCTAAATAATGATACAATCATAGAAGCTAAATCTATTACCAAAATGTTAGACTTTATGAAATTAAATAGTAATGTCGGAGCTATAAGTTGTGATATAAGATTGTATAGTGATAGAAGCAAGTTGTGGAATGCTGGTGGTGATTTTACTTGGTATGGTGATAGGAAATATTTTAAACAAAGTATAATAGATAAATATAAAAGTCAAGGTGTTAAATCAATATCTACTCCTTTTATAACAGGTTGCGCCTTGATGGTAAAAAAATCTGTTTCAAATAACATAGGTTTATTTACAGAAAAATTCTTTTTTGGTGAAGAAGATTTTAATTATTGTAAAAGACTATTAAAAGCTGGAGTAAGGGTTGAATCTGTTTTAGAATCAACCATCTATCATAAAGTAGGAACTTCAATAAAAAAGAATCAGAAATCAATAAATAGTTACATTTTACATTTTTCAAATAGAATTATAAATCAAAAAGAATTCTACAATCCACTCAAGTGGAAACTGTGGAGAGAAATATATATAGTAGCTATTTTTCTAAAAGTTTTCAGTATAACCAAAAGTAAGAAACTAGCTATAAAAGTTATTCAAAATATTAGACATTATACCTCTAAATATGATGAAATAAGCTACGAAACGTTTTTGGAGATTAATAAAATTGGATAATTGTACTTTTATGTATATATAATGGAGGGTTTTAATGAAAGGTATTATTTTAGCAGGTGGATCTGGTACTCGTCTATATCCATTAACAATGATTACAAGCAAACAACTTCTACCAATATACGATAAACCAATGATCTACTATCCATTATCGACACTTATGTTGGCAGGAATAAGGGATATCTTAATTATCTCAACTCCTCAGGATTTACCGAATTTTGAAAACCTATTAGGAGATGGAAGTCAATTTGGCACTAATCTTTCATATAAGAAGCAACCATCACCTGATGGATTGGCTCAAGCTTTTATTCTTGGTGAGGAGTTTGTTGGTGATGATTGTTGTGCTATGGTGTTAGGAGACAACATTTTTTATGGCAATGGATTTACAACAGTTTTAAAAGACGCTAAAGAGAACGCTATTAATGGAAAAGCTACTATTTTTGGATACTATGTCCATGATCCAGAGAGATTTGGCATTGTAGAATTCGATCAGGATGGTAAAGTGATTTCAGTTGAAGAAAAGCCCAACAATCCAAAATCAAACTACTGTATAACAGGATTATATTTTTATGACAATCGCGTAGTTGAATATGCAAAGAGTGTTAAACCATCAGCACGTGGAGAACTAGAAATTACTGATTTGAATCGTATGTATTTGGAAGATGAGACACTTAATGTTAAATTATTAGGACGGGGCTATGCATGGTTGGATACAGGAACTATGGATAGCTTATTAGAAGCAGCTGAATTTGTACAAATGATTGAAAAGAGGCAGGGTATTAAGATTTCCGCACCAGAAGAAATTGCTTATAATAATGGTTGGATTAATAAAGATATACTTTTATCTTCTGCACAAAGGTATGGAAAATCACCATATGGAGAACATCTTAAAAGTGTAGCAGAAGGTAAAATTAAATATTAAGTGAGGTTGTTTTATGAATATAACTAAAACTGAGATTGAAGACGTTTTTATAATTGAACCTCAAATATTTGGAGATCATCGAGGTTGGTTTACAGAAACGTATTCAAAAACAAAGTTTAAAGAGATGGGAATAGATATAAACTTTGTTCAAGACAACCATTCAATGTCTGCTAAAAAGGGAATATTACGAGGATTGCATTTTCAAATTAATCCCAAAGCACAAACTAAATTGGTTAGATGCACAAAAGGGAAAATACTTGATGTTGCTGTAGATTTGAGAAAAGGCTCTTCTACGTATAAAAAATGGGTAGCAGTTGAACTCTCTGAAGAAAATAAAAAGCAACTTCTAATACCTAAAGGCTTTGCCCATGGATTTCTAACCTTAACCGATGATGTTGAAGTTCAATATAAGGTGGATGAGTATTATGCTCCGGAATGTGATAGAAGTATTAAGTTTGATGACCCTATAATCGGGGTAAATTGGGGAGTGGACAATCCGATTCTGTCTGATAAAGATATGAATGCTCCTTTACTTGAAGATAGTGATGTGAATTTTAGTTTGAAATTTTTAGTAACTGGTATAAACGGCCAACTTGGGTATGATATCGTAAGAAGATTAAAAGGACTTAATTTTGATGTTATTGCTACAGGTAGGGATGAATTTGATTTTACCGACAAGGTGCAAACTAGTACATTTATTCTCAAAGAAAAACCTGATGTTATTATTCACTGCGCTGCTTATACGGCAGTTGATAAAGCGGAGGATGAAAAAGATCTTTGTTATTCAGTAAATGTAGATGGAACTAAAAACATAGTTGAAGCAGCTAAAACGGTAAATGCAACACTAGTTTATGTAAGTACAGACTATGTATTTGATGGTGAAGGTAATAAACCATATTACGAGAATAAAGAAACTAAACCAATTAATTATTATGGATATACGAAAGAACTTGGTGAACAGATAGTTAAGAATTCTATCAATAATTATTTTATCGTAAGAACATCTTGGGTTTATGGTACAAATGGCAATAATTTTGTAAAAACAATGCTGAAGCTTGCAGAAACCAAGGATGAAATTAGTGTAGTTAATGATCAAATTGGTGCTCCCACATATACGATTGATCTTGCTGAATTTATAATAAATTTGGTTCAAACTGATAAATATGGGATCTATCACGGTGTAAATGAAGGTTTTTGTAGCTGGTATGATTTTGCAAAAGCAATATTCGAAAAATCTAAAATAGACATTAAGGTGAATCCTATTACAACAAGTGCATATCCTACTAAAGCAAAACGGCCTAAAAATTCAAGGTTATCAAAGGATAATACTGATACAGCGGCGTTAGATAGATTACCTGATTGGAAAGATGCTCTAAGTAGATTTCTTGCTGAGATAAAATAAAGAGGTTGATATTTTGAATGGAAAAGCATTGCGTTTTATAAAAAACATGTCATATACTATATCCTCAAATTTAATATCACTTATTGTATCAACCTTAGTAATTCTAATTGTTCCTAAACTCATAGGAGTTAAAGAATATGGATATTGGCAATTATATCTATTTTATTCTTCTTACGTGGGATTTTTGCACTTTGGATGGAATGATGGTATTTATTTGCGATATGGAGGGTTCGAATACAATAAATTAGATAAAAAGTTGTTTTTTTCTCAATTTATTTCTTTGTTATCTAGTCAAATTGTAATAGGAATCTTCATTTGGATTATTACAATGTTTTTTGTAAATGAAATGAATCGAGCATTCATCCTAAAGATGACTGTGATGACTATGGTTATTGAAAATTTACGGATAATGCTACTTTATATATTACAAATTACAAACAGAATCAAAGAATATGCTCGTGTAACTATATCTGATCGTATTGTTTATATTTTATTGATTATTACGTTTTTAATCGTTGGAGTACGAGATTATAAGTTCATGATTATTGCTGATTTGGTGGGAAAGCTTACATCATTAGTATATTCAATGATTTTATGTAAGGAGATTGTTTTTAATAGAGTTAGTAATTTTTATTTTAATGTTACCGAAACGATTACTAACATTAGTTCAGGAATAAAGTTGATGTTTGCTAATATTGCCAGTACATTAATTATAGGCATAGTAAAATTTGGTGTTGAAAGAACATGGGATGTATCAACTTTTGGAAGAGTTTCATTAACACTAAGCATTTCTAACATGATGATGATTTTTATAAATGCAGTTGGAATAATATTATTTCCAATATTACGTAGAACGAGTCGAGAAAAATTGTCCAGCATTTATTCAATAATGAGAGATTTTTTAATGGTGCTTTCATTAGGAGCGTTAACCTTATACTACCCATTAAAGACAATTATGGTAGCATGGCTTCCGCAATATGCAGAAAGCTTATTATATATGGCTTTGGTGTTTCCAATGTTCATATATGAAGGAAAAATGGCTTTTCTGATAAATACTTACTTAAAAACATTAAGACGAGAAAAAGTTATGTTGCAAATAAATGTGATAACTATGTTGTGTAGCTTGTTTATGACTTATATTGTTACCCAAATATTTAACAACCTAAATATCGCAATACTAAATATTGTGATTTTATTAGCCTTTCGATCAGTTCTAGCAGAACTTTACTTGTCAAAAGAATTAAATCTTAATGTTAAAAAAGATGTTTTCCTAGAATTATTACTAACCCTAATATTTATATTATCAGGTTGGTTCATTAATTCTTGGTTTACTGTCTTGATTTATGGTATGGCATATATTATCTATCTAACAATCAAGAAAAAAGATATTACTAAAACGATCATCTCACTTAGATTATTAATGAAAGCGTAGGAGGACTATAAGTATGAAAACTGTTCTAGTAACGGGTGGTGCAGGATTTATTGGGAGCAATTTTGTTAAGTTAATGGTTAAGAAGTATCCAGATTATAATATCATTAACATTGATGCTCTTACATATGCGGGAAATCTTGAAAATCTTAAAGATATTGAGGGTAAATCAAACTATACATTTATAAAGGCTGATATCAGAGATAAAGAAAAGATTGAAAATATCTTTGAAAGTAATGATGTATCTGCAGTTGTCAACTTCGCTGCAGAATCTCATGTTGATAGAAGTATTGAAGAACCGGAAGTGTTTTTAACAACAAATATCATTGGAACTCAAGTATTGTTAGATACAGCTAAAAAATATTGGAAAGTAAATTCTGAGGATAAGTACTGTAAGGAATATAAATCAGGTGTAAAGTTTCTTCAAGTTTCTACAGATGAAGTTTATGGTGCACTTGGAAAAACAGGAATGTTCATTGAAACTATGCCACTCATGCCAAATAGTCCATACTCAGCATCAAAAGCAAGTGCTGACATGATTGTGAGGGCATACCATGAAACGTTTGGGATGCCTGTGAATATTACAAGATGTAGTAATAACTATGGCCCATATCAGTTTCCTGAAAAACTTATCCCACTTGTGATTAATAACTGTCTTAAACAAAAGGATCTCCCCGTATATGGGGATGGAATGCAAGTGCGGGATTGGTTACATGTTTCTGATCACTGCTCTGCCATTGATACTGTTCTTCACAAAGGTAAAGATGGAGAGGTTTATAATATTGGTGGAAACAATGAAAGAGCTAATATTGATATAGTTAAATTGATTATTAAAACTCTTGACAAATCAGAGGATCTTATTAAATATGTTAAAGATCGTCCAGGTCATGATAGAAGATATGCAATTGATAACACTAAGATTACGACTCAACTTGGTTGGTCTCCAGCGTATACATTTGAAAAGGGAATAAAAGAAACAATTCAGTGGTACTTAGATAATACCGAGTGGATTGAAAATATTATCACAGGAGATTATGCTAATTACTATAGTAATATGTATTCAAATATATAATTGGTTGCCCTTGATGAAACTGCATACAGAATGGCAATAATGTCTATAAAATGAGTTATTAGTGTACCTTTTGAAGACAAAGGAAATTATAAAATAGTCGAAATTTGTTGAAACAATAAAATGTAATGATATAATGGAAAATATAAGTGAATAATGACATAAAGTTCCTTATTCAATACGGTTCTGTAATAAGTTTCATAGACAATATACTAAAGGGGATTATTGGAAGTGAAAAAACAAGTTAGATTTATATTTGCTTTATTGTGTTTCGTCAGTTTGTCTTTATCAATGCCAACGAAGATTGCAAATGCTGAAGAAACACCAGTTATCGAGATGGACGAGATTTTTGATGATGGTACATCCATAGAAGAGGTTAAAACAGAAGTATCGAATGATATGCTGGACAACAGCATAAATGACGATACAGCCATTGAAGAGGAAACAATAGTTGAAGACGAAACAATTGTTGAAGAAAGCGTAGCAAATGAGCCTAGCCAGACAAACAATGTAGAAATTAAAGCCTTAGCTAAAAGTGTATATTTAGAACCTAAGATGTACATAGACGTACCTGCAAACAATCAAAAAATACTCAATCAATCTATCCGAATAAGTGGTTGGGCACTTAACAGTTCGGGAATAAAAGAGGTAAGGATATTATTAGATGGTAATATAGTGGGGAATGCTACCATAGGCATTGAAAGAACAGATGTAGATAAAGTTTATCCAGGGTATCCAAATGGAGCAAAGAGTGGATATGAATATATGCTTGATATCAGTCAGATAAAGCCAGGAAATCACTATGTTACAGTAGAGGCTGTTGGAATTGACGGAAAGCTCCAACGTAAGGAAGTAGCTGTAAACATAGTCAAACCACAACCAAAGATGTACATAGATACACCTAAGATGAATGAAATCATACAGAATAAATCCATAAGGGTAAGTGGATGGGCATTAAATGCATCTGGAATCAAAGAAGTAAATATTCTTATTGATGGTCAGCTGATGGGCAATGCAAAGATAGGATTAGAACGACGAGACGTGGATAAAGCTTATCCTGGCTATACAAATGGAGTAAATAGTGGATTTGAGTACATACTTGACATTAATAATGTCAAACAAGGAAATCGTCACATAACAGTGCAGGCTGTAGGAATTGATGGAACGATCCAGAGTAGTAGTATCTATATAAATATGAATAAGCCAGAACCAAAGATGTATATAGATTCACCTAAAGGGAACGAAACAATACAAAACACGTCTATGAAAATAAGTGGATGGGCATTAAACCCGTCTGGCGTGAAAGAAGTACAAATAGCAATCGATGGAACAACTGTAGGCAATGCAAAAATCGGGTTAGAAAGACGAGATGTAGATAAAGCATATCCAGGATACACAAATGGAGCAAACAGTGGTTTTGAGTATATGTTGAATTTGAATGCTATCAAGCCAGGGAGTCACAATGTTACAGTCAAGGCAATTGGAGTTGATGGAACCAGCCAAAGCTCTATTGTAAAAATTACAGTTTTAAAACCAGTATCAAGGACATACATAGATACACCAGCTCCTTCCGCAAACATCAATCCGTATATATCGGGTCAAATAAATGTAAGCGGATGGGCATTGAATGCATCAGGAGTGAAAGAAGTACAAATAGCAGTTGATGGAACAAATGTAGGAACTGCAAAGACAGGGATAGAGAGACGTGATGTGGATAAAACGTATCCGGGATATACAGGTGGCGTGAATAGTGGATATGAATATGTACTAAATATAAGTGCACTAAAATTAGGGGCTCATACTATAACTGTCAAGGCAATAGGGAATGATGGAACTTCTCAAAGTAATAATATAGAAATAAATATTGCAAAACCAGAGCCTAAAATATACATAGATGCTCCAACAAATTTTGAAAAGGTTTATACTGGTGAGGTGAAAATTTCAGGATGGGCACTTCATGCATCAGGAGTAAAACAGGTTAGGATTATTGCCAATGGTCAAACTGTAGGAGATGCCAGAATCGGTATTGAAAGAGTTGATGTAGATAAAGCGTATCCAGGTTATAAAAATGGTACATTTAGTGGTTTTGAATATTTATTGAATGTAAGCAAATTTAGTGTAGGAAATCATGTGATTACTGTTGAAGCAATAGGTAATGATAACACTAGTATACAAACATCTACTACTATTCAAGTTTATGCATCAATTGTATATAAAAACAATTATTATGATGCTACATTGAATGAAGTAATTAACATCCAAATGACAATTAACCCGCAAACAGACTTGTATGGCGATGGCTGGAAAACAGCAACATGGGAAGATACTGCCCAAAAGATGAACCCAAATAATTTTATAGATTCAAATTTAATAATGGTCAGCAATAGTGGTGCTGAGGTATTAGGGGTTGGAAAAGTCACGGCAAGTCCTAAATTGAATGTAAGAAATAAACCAACAACAAATAACAGCACAATAATAGCTACAGTTGATGAAGGTAAAGAATATACAATTACAGGACAATCAAACGGATGGTATAAAATTACTACAGAAACAGGTATAACAGGCTGGGTTTCTGGGGCTTACATAGAAGTAAATTATACAAACTCATCAAAACTTACGACTTTAGAAATCAAAAAAGCATTATACGTAAGGAGTGAACCAACTACTGCAACGAATAACAATTTTGCTCTTGCTAGAGTAGGAGAAAAGTACACTATTCAAGGTCAAACGAATGGTTGGTATAAAATTAAAGTAGGAGATAGATTAGGTTGGGTTGAAATCTCAGATAATAGAGGCCTATGTGTTTCAATTTTATCAAATCCCGTCACGAGTGTATCTAATCCTCTGTATATTACAGCAGATCAAATTTCAGCTGAAATGTATCAATTCTTGAATTTAAATACAAACATAGATATCAATGAGGATTCTTTAAATCGTTACCTAAGTGGTAAAGGTAAATTTGATGGACAGGCTAAAACGTTTATTGATGCAAGTAAAGATTACAATGTGAATATAGCATATTTAGTAGCTCATGCAATGCTTGAAACAGGTCATGGCTCATCTAATTTAGCAAATGGGACTGCTATAATTGATGGGAAAACTGTATATAATTTCTTTGGAATAGCAGCTTACGATGGAACAGCCTATTTATCAGGCTCACAGTATGCCTACAAACAAAAATGGTTTAAACCAGAAGACGCAATACGTGGTGGAGCAGAGTGGATTTCTATGAATTACGTAAATAGTTTAAGGAACAACTACCAAAATACTATTTATAAAATGAGATGGAATCCATTGAATCCTGCATCTCATCAATATGCAACTGATATGGGGTGGCCTGTAAAAATAAGTAATTTAATGGGAAAGATTTATCAGTTGAGTGATAATTATGATTTAATATTCGACATTCCAGTTTATAAATAGACTGTAATATTAAATAAAATAGGTACTACATATTGTATAATAATAATTATTGATAAAATCCCTTGTGATCTGAATAGTTCACAAGGGATTTTTGTATCCATATCTTCACAACAAGTCTTTTAAAAATATATTGTAAGCGCTCAATAACAGAGTGCCTTATATCACACTCCAATTCATGAGATAATATCTTCAAAGATTAATCATAGTTTTTCAAGTTATAGTTTTTTGAGTTTTTCAAGCTTACTTGAATTACTATGAATGGAGGTATCTACATGGATGAAGTTACTCAAGTAAAAAATCGTTTCCGTATGGAACACTGGATCCAGATTATTAAAGATTGCCAACCTAGTGATCTAACAGTAAAAGAATGGTGTGCTCAAAATGAGATTAAGCAACAGTCGTATTATTACTGGTTAAAGAAAATACGTAAAGCTGCTTGCGAACAACTACCTGCCATGCAGACAGAAACAGAGTTATCTAAACCTGTCGAGTTCGCAAAGCTCCAAGTAAATCCATCAAATCAATATCAACAATCAGCAGTCATGATTCATCTCCCAAATGCTAGCGTTGAGGTTGCTGAGGGAACTTCTAAGGAAACGATTGAAGCTGTCCTGATGGCTTTGAAAAATATATGCTAGGTGACATTACCGCTGCAAAAAACATCTACATTGCATGTGGTTATACCGATATGCGTAAATCTATCGATGGATTAGCTGCTATTGTTCAAGAGGGTTTTGGTCTAGATCTTTTTGCTTCCAGTCTATTCTTGTTTTGTGGCAAACGCCGTGATCAAATGAAAGTGATTACGGCCAGCTAAACGTACCATTAACGCCATCTTTTTTACCAATGAAT
>ENA-UOOM01001159-UOOM01001159.1-fermentation-metagenome-genome-assembly--contig:-NODE-1159-length-26503-cov-3.822557_pt1 | contig 26503 bp, 21 predicted proteins | sample MGYA00245781_ERZ724031 | MGnify/ENA primary metagenome ERZ724031 (study PRJEB28704, sample SAMN03018317) | fermentation metagenome | biome: anthropogenic terrestrial biome; feature: soil; material... | reverse complement strand
ACGTTCCGAGTCTAATCAAGTAAAAACATATTATGGGAAAGGAATCCCAATTTAAAATTCAAGGAGGATTATTAAATGCGTATTAGTCATAACATCGCTGCTATGAACACCTATCGTTCATATAACAGCAACGCGGTAACTGCAAACAAATCTATGGAGAAGCTCTCCAGCGGTTCGAGAATCAATCGTGCGGCGGACGACGCGGCAGGTCTTTCGATTTCCGAGAAGATGAGGAGCCAGATCCGCGGACTTACTCAGGCAACAAGAAATGCAGAAGACGGAGTTTCGTTCCTTCAGACAGCAGAGGGTGCATTAAACGAAGTATCCGATATGCTAACCAGACTCAAGGAGCTTGCTGTTCAGGTTAAAAACGGAACCTACAGCGGCGATGACAAGAAGAATATCGGTTCTGAGATGAAAGCACTTGGCACAGCTATCGCCGGAGTTTATACGGATACAAAGTTTAACGGAATATCTGTTTTCGGCGGAGCTACATATGCTGTCGCAACCGGTGTCATCACCGCGGGAACAGCATCCGCTTCAATCGCATACGGTGAGGACGGCAACCAGACCATAGACATCGCACCGTTAACGATTACAAATATGTCGGCTCTTACAGCAAAAACGGCTGTTATAACGGACGGAACCACCGCAGCGGCAGTAGCTGTTACGGATGTTGAGAATGCTATCACCGAGGTTAACACCGCAAGGGCTACCTACGGTGCACAGCAGAACCAGCTGGAACACGTTATAAACAACATGGCAACGACAAAAGAGAACCTTCAGTCGGCGGAATCCCGTGTAAGAGACGTCGATATGGCCGAGGAGATGACCGAGTACACAAAGAACAACATTCTTCTCCAGGCTGCTCAGTCGATGCTTGCACAAGCTAATTCACAGCCTCAGGGCGTACTACAGTTACTTCAATAATATAGTAGCCTGAGGTGTAATGATCATTCTGCGGGAGTAAATATACTCCCGCAGAATTAGCTAAATGCATTTATATTAAAAAAATAATGAAGTAAGACGTTAAATTATAAAAGTATAAAATTACCTGTTATCAGTGCATTTTGTAGTATATGACGTTGACAGGTCTTGGGGATTAATATGAGATTCGTTCAATCGACAAACTTGAAACCCGGGATGGTTTTAGCAAAAAACATATACGGAATACATGGTGAGTTACTTCTTGCGATGGGAAGCGAGCTTACGGAAAAATTTATCGAAAAATTGTTGGACTCGGAATGTGACGGTGCATATATCGCAGACGATTCTGTGGAAGACTCAGGCGTTAAAGGAATTATAAGCACAAAGCTTAAGGAAAACACGGTCAGAGCAGTCAGGAGCTTCTTTATAGGTATAGAAAAGAACAATACCTTTGAAGCGAGAAATTCGCTCTCGTCGATGAAAAACTTATTGGAGGATATTATCGATGAGATTTCCACGGATAAGAACGCTATGGTAAATATGGTAGATCTAAAAGTTTTTGACGATTACACCTATTATCATTGCGTGAGTGTCGCCGGTCTTGCAATTATGGTAGGCGTATCAGCGGGTATGAACAGAAAGGCGCTGTACAAACTTGGTATGGGCGCATTGCTTCACGATGTCGGGAAAATTTTTATACCAAAAGAGATATTAAATAAAAACGGACCTTTAACCAAAAGCGAATTTGAAATAATGAAAAAGCACAGTCGGCTCGGCAGCGATTATTTAAAAAGACAAAACGCACTTCCGCTTGAATCGGTTATCGCTGTATTGACACATCACGAGAGATATGACTCAAAAGGATATCCGCTGGGACTTCCGCACAACAAGCAGACTATAGAGGGTAAAATTATTGCAATATGCGATAATTTTGACGCTATGACTTCTGACAGACCATATAGACCCGCATTTTCTCCGTCAGAAGCAATAGAGCATATAATGGGGAACGCCGGAATTATGTTTGATCCCAGCATTTTAAACCTTTTTATCAAAAAAATAGTACCATATCCGATCGGAACTATCGTAAATCTCAGCAATGGTAAGAGAGGCGTTGTTGTCGAAAATTATCCGAATAGCTTTATGAGACCCAAAATAAGGATAGTTTCATCAGAAAACAATGGCGGAAAAGAAGAAATCTATGATTTGTGTAACAATCCTGAATTGTTGAATGTTACCGTAATTGGATTACATAAATAAAATTAAGCAAGCATAGAGGGGGAAATTTATTATGATCAATGTATTGGTTGTCGACGACGCAGCTTTTATGAGATTAGCGATTAAAAATGTTCTTGAAAAAAGCGGTTTCAAGGTTGTAGCCGATGCGAAAAACGGACAGGAGGGTATAGAAAAATATCTGGAATACCGACCGGACATTGTGACTATGGATATTACTATGCCGGACATGACCGGAATCGAAGCTTTGAAAAAAATCCGTGAAGCGGATCCGACAGCTAAGGTGGTTATGATATCCGCAATGGGGCAGGAGCGAATGGTTAAGGAAGCGATTATAAACGGAGCAAAATCGTTTATCGTAAAACCATATAAGGAAGAACATATAACGCAGACGCTTCTGAAAATTGCGTCAGACAAATAAATTATTACGGAGTTGAGTATATGGCAGTGCAGAACAGCGGGGATTCTTTGCTTGAAATGTTTATTTTTGAAACATTGCAGAATACTGAGCAACTGGAACAGATAATACTTGATACGGAAAAGGAAGACGGCTTTTCCAATAATGCTATTAACGAAATATTCAGGATAATGCATACCATAAAAGGGTCTGCAGCGATGATGTCATATCCTGAGATAGCTTCATTGGCACATAAAGCGGAGGATCTGTTTTACTTCATTCGTGAAAACAAGGATGTAAAATACAGTTGTTCTCATGTATCCGATTTAATTCTTCTTTGCATGGACTACATAAATAACGAAGTATCCGGTATAAGAGAGAACAGGGATCCAAACGCTGATGAATCAAATAGGCTTATTGAAGAGCTTGATAATTACCTGTGCAAATTGAAGGGAGCTTCCACCGATACAACGAACAGTGAGAAGATGCTCGCACATATCAGTTATAAAGCTATTTTTTACTTTGAGTACGGCTGTGAGATGGAGAACATCAGAGCTTATTCCATAATCAGAGATATGAGGGAGTATGCGTATGATATCGTAACCGTTCCAGAAAACGTTTTAGATAACGACGAAACAACGAATATAATAAGAAAAAGCGGATTCCTCGTATATTTTACATCCGATAAAGCATATAGCGAGCTACAGAGCTTATTCATGAACATGCCCTTTATAAGGGACATTGATTTAACACTTACTGATGTGGATATATGTCTGCAGGCTGAAAACGAAAATACGACAAGCGGAAGAGTAACTGTTGAAAGTGAGTCCGAAAAAATAAAAAACGAGGAGACTTTAATCAAACAGGACAACCATTCGTCAGGCCAGAGTATCATAAGCATCAATATTTCAAAGCTCGACAAATTAATGAATTTAGTTGGCGAGGTTGTCATTTCGGAATCTATGGTCGCTAATAATCCGGATCTGAAAGGATTGGAATTACAGTCCTTTCAAAAGGAAGCACTTCAACTGCATAAGATTATCGTGGAGATGCAGGATTTGGTTATGTCAATGCGTTTAGTACCATTGACTACAACTTTTCAAAAAACTCACAGAATTGTACGCGATATGTCTAAAAAGCTCGGCAAGGAAGTAAATCTGGAATTGTCCGGCGAGGATACAGAAGTGGATAAGAGTATCATCGAGCATCTTTCTGACCCACTTATGCATCTTGTAAGAAACTGTATAGATCACGGTTTAGAGAGCGAGGAGGTGCGTATTGCTCTAAACAAGCCCGCTATCGGAACGATTACGCTTGAAGCATATAATTCCGGCAGTAATGTGTACATTCTCGTACATGATGACGGAAGGGGTTTGAACAAGGAGAAGATTCTCGAAAAAGCGAGAAACAACAATATCCTTACAAAGCCCGAAAGCGAAATGACTGATAAAGAGATTTGTAGCCTGATATTCCTGCCCGGGTTTTCTACAAACGCAGAAGTATCGGAATTCAGTGGGCGGGGCGTAGGTTTGGATGTGGTTATGCAGAACATCACCTCCATCGGTGGCTCTGTTTCGGTCGAAAGCACTGAGGGTATGGGTACTACCGTTACTATGAAAATTCCTTTGACGGTTGCTATAATAGACGGTATGAACATAAAGGTCGGTGCTAAAAACTTTACTATCCCCATTACAGCCATAAGAGAGTCGTTCAAGCCTGAAAACGGGAGTATCTTCATGGATACTGAGGGTAATGAAATGATTATGGTCCGCGGGGAATGCTATGCAATTATGAAGCTGCACAAGCAATGGGATATCGAAACCGAGGTTACGGAGCTCTCCGACGGTATTCTGATAATGGTTGAGCAGGAGGAAAAGAGGAGGTGTATTTTTGCGGATTGTTTATTGGGACAGCAACAAGTAGTAGTAAAATCCATGCCGGATTACATTAAGAGAATAAAAAAGGTTGAGGGGCTATCGGGCTGTACACTGCTCGGTGACGGCAGTATCAGCTTGATTCTTGATCCTGCATGGTTAATTAATTCGGAAATAAAATATGGAAAAGGGGAGTAAACGATAATGGCAGATGTGAAAAGAATTACGGATATCGAGGAAGATACCCAATCGGGAAGATTTCTTACCTTTAATCTTGATAACGAATTTTACGGTATTGAAATCAGATATGTCACGGAAATTATTAATATGATGCCGATAACAACAATACCCGGGCTGCCGGAGTATATCAAAGGCATTATCAATCTCAGAGGAAAAATCATACCTTTAATGGATGTAAGACTCAGATTCAATAAGCCTGTACTTGAGTATAACGACAGAACCTGCGTTATTGTCGCTCTTATCGACAATATGGATATCGGTTTTATCGTTGACAGCGTGGCAGAGGTCTTGACTATCCCCGACACTGATATAGTTGATCCGCCGGATATAAATAAGGCAAGCAATAAATTTATAAAGGGTATCGGCAAGGTGGGCGAGGAGATAAAGCTGCTGCTTGACTTTGAATGTATGATTAATTGCGAAGAAGAAGCGATAATTGCCGAAAAGATATCGAATTATTAGCAAGGATTTGTTAGGAAAAGACAAAAATCAGCACAAAAGAACTTTAAATGCTTTGTGAATATTAGGAGGGAAAAATGAAAAAAAAGGGTTTTAAAAGCATATCATATAAGCTGGTACTGTACATCACTCTTATTGTTTTTCTGGTCAGCATCTTTCTTACGGGAGCTTCATACTTTTTCTCAAGCAGTTCGCTTGAGGAGAGCACAAGCGATGCTATGAAAAACATTGTACAGCAGGCCTCACTAAAGGTTTCTGCGGAACTGTCAAAACATTTTAACAGTCTCGCGGCAACCACACAGGATGAAATATTTCTTGATATGTATGCGAACAAAGATCTTATTTTAGCGAGGTTGGAAAAGGTTGCAAAAGAGAATGACAACTTCGATATGATGGTCTCTGATCCAACTGGGCAATCCTACTCACTCTTGGCTGATTCGATTGAAATATCCGGGCGCGTATATTTTCAAAAAGCGATTAAGGGTGAAAACTACATCTCGGAACCGTTAATTAGGAGCGGAGATGATAATCTGGTGGTAGTATACGCTGTTCCTATAAAAGGTAGAGATGGTAAAATTATTGGTACATTATCGGCAGTCAGGAACGCGGCTGAATTAACTGAAATGGTTAAAGAGATTACATACGGAGAAAAAGGCAGTGCGTATATGATTGACAGCCAGTGCACAACGATCGCTCATAAGGATTACGAGCTTGTAATGAATTATGACAATGATATAAAAACAGCTGAAAAGGATCCCGAAGCAGCAAAAAAGTTAGCAGAGCTTATATCATTGGAAAGAAAGATGATGGCTGGTGAAACTGGAGTCGGTGAATATTCATACGGCGGTACTGAAAAATACATGGCATACACACCGGTTAAGGGTACTACATGGTCAATAGCGCTGACTGCTCCGAAATCAGAGGTTTTCCAACAGATTACTCGCTTGACTATCATCTTGGCTACAATTGCTATTCTATGCTTAGTATTAGGAGTAATTTTAGCAATATTTATCGGCAGAGGATTCAAAAAACCTATACAATTGGCCGCGCAGCAAGCACACATATTTGCAGGTGGGGACTTCTCAAAGGATTTGTCTGATGAATACTTAAAGAGAAAAGATGAGATCGGTGTTTTGGCAGAGTCTTTTCAGGCTCTGACGGAAAATATAAATGAGCTTGTGTCGAATATCAGCATAGCCTCCGAGCAGGTGGCAACCGGAGCGAAGCAGATATCCGATTCAAGTATGGAATTATCACAGGGCGCAACCGAGCAGGCAAGCTCGATAGAGGAGCTTACAGCTTCGATAGAGCAGATCGCTTCACAGACAAAGCTTAACGCGGAAAACGCTAAAAATGCAGATACATACGCCTCCGATGCAAGAGTATTTGCTGCGAAAGGCAACGAGCAGATGGAGCAGATGCTCAAAGCGATGGAGGAGATAAATATTTCCTCAAACAACATATCAAAAATCATCAAGGTTATTGAGGATATAGCTTTCCAGACCAACATACTTGCGCTCAATGCAGCGGTTGAGGCGGCACGCGCGGGACAGTACGGAAAAGGCTTTGCCGTAGTGGCAGAGGAAGTAAGAAGTCTTGCGGCCAAATCTGCAAAAGCAGCTAAGGAAACAGCGGACCTTATCGAAGGGTCAATGAATAAGGTTGACGGCGGAACGAAGATAGCCAACGAAACAGCGGATGAGCTTAAAAAGATCGTTGAGGGAGTTGAAAAGGTCGCAGAGCTTGTAGAAAGAATATCGGTAGCGTCTGATGAACAGGCAAGCGGTATCGAGCAGATAAATCAGGGTATCTTACAGGTTTCTCAGGTTGTCCAGAACAACTCTGCAACCTCAGAGGAGAGCGCCGCGGCAAGCGAGCAATTATCGGGACAGGCTGCCGTACTGGAAGAGCAGGTATCAAAGTTTACTCTCAAAAACTCAGGTGGTAATAAAAGCCGGTCGGTCATTCAGCAAAGCGGCACACAGTTAAAAAAGCCGGCTGTTGAAATACCCAAGGAAAAAGCCTCAAATGAAATAAAAATATCACTCAGTGACGGTGAGTTCGGTAAGTATTAAACTTTGTAACGGAGACTTCGGATGGAGAGGAAACCCTATCCATCCGAAATACTTAGAATTATGATACAAATCACAGATAAAGAATTTCATCAACTCGTAGGATTTATAAAGGATAATTACGGAATTAATATCAAGGAAGAAAAGCGGGCTCTGTTGACAGGACGTTTGAGCAACACATTAATTCAAAACGGATACAGTAGTTTTACAGATTTTTACAAAGCGCTGACCTCGGACAAATCCGAAGCCGTCATATCGCAGCTTATTAATAAAATAACTACCAACCATACCTTTTTTATGCGGGAAAAGGATCATTTCGATTATTTTAAGAACACTGTTCTCCCGGAACTGTATACTGGCGTAACAAACAGAGACTTAAGAATCTGGTGTGCCGCTTGCTCTACGGGAGAGGAGTCATATACTCTTGCGATGTTGATAGACGAGTTTTTGGGAAAAAAGAAGATATTTTGGGATAAAAAGATTCTGGCGACAGATATTTCAGAAAAAGTTTTGCATGAAGCTATGAAAGGGGAGTATGCAAACGAAAAGCTGAAATCGCTACCCTTGAGTTGGAGGATGAATTATTTTAAGGCAGTTGACGATGAAAACTCCGTTGTAGTGGATAGTATAAAAAACGAAGTGATATACAGAAAGTTTAATTTGATGGAGAGCAGGTTTCCGTTCAGGAAAAAATTTCATGTAATCTTTTGCAGAAATGTAATGATTTACTTTGATAACAATACAAAAATCGATCTGGTAAATAAATTATATGAAAGAACGGGGAATGGGGGGTATCTGTTTTTAGGACATTCGGAGGCTATTGCAAGGAATGAATCGGATTTCAGATATGTAGCACCTGCTGTTTATCGCAAAATATAACAACAAAACGGAGTAATGTTATGGTAAACGGAAAAATTAAAGTCCTTATTGTAGACGATTCGGTATTGTTCAGAGAGGTATTGGCGAGAGGATTATCAGAAGATCCCGAAATTAAGATTGTCGGGAAGGCGAGTAACCCTTTTCAAGCCAGAGATATGATTATTAAATACAGTCCGGATTGCTTGACCTGCGATATACAGATGCCGAGGATGAACGGAATTGAGTTTGTAAGACAATTAATACCCCAGTATCCACTGCCTGTTATTGTAGTCAGCACGATTTCGGATGCGATATTTGACGCCATGAACGCAGGAGCGGTCGATTTTATCACAAAACCGGAGGGTAATCGTATATCATCTATGGAAGATTTCATTGCTGAGTTAAGGTCGAAAATTAAAATAGCGACAAAAGCGAAGGTCAAAAAATCCATAAAAACAATAACCAAACCCATCTTTGAATCGAATAAGTTTGATGAAAAGAAAATAATTGCGATAGGTGCGTCAACAGGGGGGACAGAAGCTCTGTACAGTGTTTTGAGGAACCTGCCTGAAAACATACCCGGTATTGTGATAGTCCAGCATATACCTCCGGTTTTTTCAAAAATGTTTGCGGAGCGAATGAACACACAGACTTCCCTTAACGTAAAAGAAGCGCAGGGGAATGAAGTGATTGAACCCGGAAAGGTATTCATCGCACCGGGGGACAAGCATTTAGTTATAAAAAAAATCGGTCAGATATTTAAAACCGACATCGTTCCGGGCGATAAGGTAAACGGTCATTGTCCGTCTGTGGATAAACTGTTCTTCTCTGTAGCAAAGGAATGCGGTGCAAATTCCATAGGTGTGATATTGACAGGAATGGGTCAGGACGGAGCAAAAGGGCTTTTGGAAATGCGGAAAAACGGAGCTGTAACTATAGGTCAGGACGAAAAAACCTCGGTAGTGTACGGAATGCCTAAGGTGGCTTATGAAACAGGTGCGGTTGAAAAGCAGTTCGCATTAGAAACCATCCCTGACGCTATAAAAATGGCTTCAAAGCTAATAAAAAAGAAAATAAACAATTGCGAAAAAGGGGAATCGTACCAATGAAGAAAAGCAGAAGACTCAGTAGCAGGGTTTTGTTGTTTTCAATACTCACTTTCATCGTTGCTGTAACCGTTATTGTCGGAGTGATATTACTGCAGGTAAACTCTTACAACACCGGGAATAGTGAAAAACAAGCCAATAATGGCGTAAACGGTCTCAAAACCAAGGTGTTTGATGTCTTGGATACCGCGACAATCAACGCTACGTTCGGAGCTCGGGAAGATGCTATAATCAACGCATTGTTGATTGGAGACTCTGACAATATAAAGAATGTCGCTTCGGTATTTCAAAAAAATACGGAAACCGAATTCTTTATAATCACCGATATAAACGGTAAGGTTAATGCAAGCGCTGGAATTGCGGTCGACAAGACTGATATTAAGAATAACGAGAGCGTTGCCGCTGCGTTGAGTGGAAAAACCGTTTCCACAATTGAATCGGATATTATGCAGCAACTTTGCGCAGTATCCGCAGCTCCTATTAAAAACACGAAGGGGGAGATTATGGGAGCAGTGGTTGCGGGTTATACTCTTATCAACGAATCGATTGTTGATGGGCTAAAATCTTTATATGGTACTGATTTTACGGTTTTCGAAGGTAATATAAGGGTAAACACAACTATCACAAAAGACGGTCAGCGTCAGATCGGAACTACTCTTTCAAACGAGGTTGCTGAAATTGTTATAAACCAGGGTAAAGCGTATACGGGCGAAGCCGAGATATTAGGCAGCCAATACATATGCTCATACCTTTCGCTCAATAACTCCGATGGTGATGTAATCGGCGTTCTGTTTGCGGGTCAGCCGCTTACTGAAGCACAGGCACTCATGTTTGATGCGCTAAAAACCGCGCTGATAATATCGATTTTCGCGGTTATTGTCATCTTAATAGAAACGACAGTGTATCTTACAAAAGTCATGGCTAACCCTCTTAAAAAGGTTGTAAAGGCAGCAGAGGATATCTCAGAGGGCGATTTAAATGTAAGCGTAAAAATTAAATCAAACACCGAAATCGGGTTGCTTGCAAAATCATTTACCGATATGGCAGAAAAATTGCGTTCTCTGATAAGAAGAGTAAACGAATCCGCAGTACAAATAACCACGGCTTCTGAGGAGATAGCATCGTCAAGCACCGCACTTTCGCAGGGAGCTGTTGAGCAGGCCGCTTCAGTTGAGCAATTAAGCAGCTCCGTTGACGAGATTTATACAATGACAAAGAGTAATTCCGATATGGCGAATAATGCTTCGAAACTATCTGAAAAGGCAAAAAATAAATGCGTCGAGGGTAATACAAGTATGCGGGAGTTACTCACGGCAATGAATGATATAAGTCTTTCGTCAAACAGGATTTCTAAGATAATCAAGGTCATCGATGATATAGCTTTCCAGACAAATATCCTGTCCTTAAACGCAGCAGTGGAAGCGGCACAAGCAGGTCAATACGGTAAGGGCTTTGCTGTTGTTGCAGACAATGTAAAGCAGCTGGCAAGCCGTTCTGCAGATGCAGCAAGCGAAATTGCAGAAATGATTGAGGAATCGAACAAAATTTCAAAGAACGGTTCGGATATGGCGTCTGTGACAGCGGAAAAACTATCTGAGGTGCTCGATATTATAAACGAGATGGATTCATTGATTATAAAAATATCGGGTTCTTCAGAAGAACAGACTAAGGGGATTGCTCAGATTAATATAGGTATTGGTGAGATTTCCAATGTAATGCAGACAAACTCCGCAATGTCGGAGGAAAGCACGGCATCCGGTATCGAGTTATCAAGGCAGGCTAAGGTGCTTAAAGAACAGGTGGAAGCATTCAAGTTCTAAGTTAAAAACAAAAATCAACAGAGCTTCAGAAAACGGAAATCGTTTTGAAGCTCTGTTTGTTTGTAGATTTTGGATATTTTCTTGGCTTATTTAAAATGAAAGTTTGATATTACTGTGTCAAAATCATCTATCAAATTGCTATAATCATCCTCAGTTCCGGTGAATGTGATAAGGTAAACGATTGAATTACGAATACAGATGACCTGTGCGAATTTATAGGTATTCCCGTCCAGGGTGCCTGTGTATACTTTCCTTGCGGAAACGACATTATCGAGTCGTATTTCGCTTTCATCCTTAATTGCGTAATCATCACCATCGCCCTCAAAAAGGTTAGCTATTGAGCTTACATTTTCTTCCCAGTATTTGTTTACAACCTGTGCGGTATCCTTATTTGTAAACGACATTACCGATATGGATGCGTACTCCTCAAGCCCAACCTTTTCCGAGGTGTTGTAGCGTATAGAGATCATACCTTCGTTTCTGTCAATCTCCCAACCCTCAGGGTAATAGAAGTAATAATCAACTGCTTCGTTATTTGCCAGAAGCATACCATCAGGTAATGATTCGCCGGAGGGTTCGCTTTTGCAGGAGACAAGCAGAAACGCAACGATAGCAATCAGCAATGTCAATGTTTTCTTCATAATTATTATAACGCCTTTCCGCGGCATAACTGCCACCGATTTAATATCGGAAAATGTACACACTTTGTTTACAAACGAACATATGTTTTGGTGGAAAGTGTTTCATTCTTACTTTCTACCTGTAATTAGTATGGTATAATTAAAAGATACAAAAAAAAGAGAGGGTGCGGAAAAATGGCGGATTTCAAGCTGAAAAGCGATTATAAGCCAACAGGCGACCAACCCGAGGCTATTGAACTGTTATCAGAGGGTATCCGTAAAAATTATCGTAATCAAACGCTTGTAGGCGTTACGGGCTCGGGTAAAACTTTTACGATGGCGAATATTATAGCGAACATAAACCGTCCCACCCTTGTACTTGCTCATAACAAGACGCTTGCCGCACAGCTTTGCGCAGAGTTCAGAGCGCTTTTCCCCGAAAACGCTGTCGAATTTTTTGTTTCCTACTATGATTATTATCAGCCGGAAGCATATGTACCGGGCAAAGATGTTTATATAGAAAAGGACTCCTCAATTAATGATGAGATTGACAAACTTCGTCATTCTGCCACAAGCGCGCTGTTTGAGCGCAGGGATGTGATTATAGTATCGTCTGTTTCCTGTATTTATTCGTTGGGTGATCCCAATGAATACCACGATCAGGTTATTTCTCTCAGACCGGGGCTTATCTTTCCGAGAGAGGAAATAATAAAAAAGCTTGTTGCACTCCAATATACGAGAAGTGATATAGGCTTTGAGCGTAACAACTTCCGTGTCCGCGGTGATGTTATCGAGATTTTTCCTTCCAACACCAATACAGAGGCGCTTCGGGTTGAACTGTTTGGAGACGAGATAGAGCGTGTTTCACAAATAAACACTGTTACAGGCGAGGCTGTATCAAGGCTTGCTCATGCGGTAGTATATCCTGCGACGCATTATGTTACGAATGAGGAGACACGCAAAAAGGCGCTTGAGGAGATTTTAGCCGAGCTTGACGAGCGGATTGAGTATTTTGAATCGAACGGAAAGCTGCTGGAAGCACAGCGTATAAAAGAGCGGGTTTTGTTCGATGTAGAGCAGATAAAAGAGATAGGTTTCTGCAGCGGAGTCGAGAATTATTCGAGGGTGTTGTCCGGCAGAGCTCCGGGAAGTACTCCATATACGCTGATGGATTATTTCCCTAAGGATTATATTATGTTTATAGATGAGAGCCATGTGACTGTTCCACAGGTACGCGGAATGTCCGGCGGTGATTATTCCAGGAAAAAGAACCTGATAGATTACGGCTTTCGTCTGCCCTCGGCATACGATAACAGGCCTCTCAGATTCGACGAGTTCAACGATAAAAGAGGGCAAACCATATATGTAAGCGCCACCCCGAACGAGTATGAGAAAAATCTTTCAAAACAGATTGTTGAGCAGATAATAAGGCCGACCGGACTGCTTGACCCTGTTATTGAGGTTCGTCCGGTAAAAGGACAGATCGACGATCTACTCGGAGAGATAAGACAACACGCTGAGAGAAAGGAAAGGGTACTGGTAACAACGCTTACAAAGAAAATGGCGGAGGATTTAAGCGAATACCTTGAGCTGCATCAGGTACGCTGTCGGTATATGCACTTCGGAATAGACACTATAGAGCGTATAGATATTCTAAAAGGGCTGAGAACGGGTGAGTTTGATGTTCTGGTGGGTATAAACCTTTTAAGAGAAGGTCTTGACCTTCCTGAGGTTTCTCTTGTGGCGATTCTTGACGCGGATAAAGAAGGTTTTTTAAGGAGTGAGACTTCTCTGATCCAGACAGTCGGCAGAGCCGCCCGAAATGAGAACGGAAAGGTAATCATGTATGCTGATACGATTACAGGCTCTATGGAACGGGCTATCAGAGAGACTAATCGTCGCCGTAAGCTGCAGAATGAATATAATCTTGAACACGGAATAGTACCCAGAACGATAATAAAGGAGATACGCGACAATCTGGAGATAACGAGCAAAGCCGAGATCGAAGCTGGAGAAAAGGGCAAACTGTCAAAAGACGCAAGAAAGAAATTGGTGGAAAAACTTACTGCCGAGATGAAACGTGCCGCAAAGGAGCTTGATTTTGAAACAGCGGCGGCGATAAGGGATAGAATCAAAAGATTGTATTAAAGTTTAAAAATAGGAGCATATATGACTACAGATTTGGTAATCAAAGGTGCACGTGTACACAACCTTAAAAATATATCATTGACTTTACCGAGGGGTAAGTATATCGTTTTTACCGGACTTTCCGGCTCAGGCAAGTCCTCTCTTGCGTTCGACACAATATATGCAGAGGGACATCGCCGTTTTGTTGAATCGCTTTCCTCATATGCGCGTATGTTTCTCGGTCAGCTCGACAAGCCGGATGTAGACTTGATAGAGGGGTTGTCTCCGGCTATATCAATCGACCAGAAAACTACATCAAAAAACCCTCGCTCCACCGTTGGAACGGTTACCGAGATTTATGATTATCTGCGTTTGCTGTACGCAAGAATCGGTGTTCCTCACTGCCCGATTTGCGGCGAAGTGATAAGTCAGCAGTCGGTTGACGAGATAGTGGATAAAATCATGGCACTTGAGGATGGCACAAGATTTATGGTTCTCGCACCGGTTATTTCAGCAAAAAAAGGTCTTCACGAAAAAGTGATCGAGGATGCAATGAAAAGCGGTTATGTCCGTGCTCGGGTTGACGGCAATATGTATGAGCTTACGGAAAAAATCGAGCTTGATAAAAATAAAAAGCATGATATCGATATTGTCGTGGACAGGCTCATAATGCGGAAGGACACCATTCACACAAGGTTGACAGACAGCATAGAGACGGCTTCCGGTCTATCCGGTGGCATAGTAAAAATATTGATTGTCCCCGATGAGGGTGATGCTGAAACAAGCACCGGAGTTTCGGAATTCGATGAAAACGAAATGGTATTCAGCCAGAATTATGCGTGCAAAACCCATGGAATTTCTTTGGGGGAGCTTGCTCCGAGGATGTTTTCCTTCAATAGTCCTTTCGGGGCATGCGAGTCGTGCGGAGGTTTGGGAGAAAACTATGTCGTTTCCCCGGACAAGCTCATCCCAGACAGAGAGCTTTCGCTGTTTGGCGGGGCGATAATATGCAACGGATTTAAATCAATCGAATCAAATAATTATTTCGGTGAGTCGATAAATGCGGTCGGTAGGTTCTATAACTTTGACATTCACAAGCCGATCAAGGACTTCTCGCCCGAAGCGCTGGATGTTTTGTATTACGGTAATCTTAAAAAAAAGCGTCCCTTTGACGAGCCGAGATTCGAGGGCATCGTTAATATGGTGAAACGCCGTTACGACACTAACACCTCTTACGAAGCAAAGGAGTATTACGAGGAATTTATGGAGAATGTTCCCTGTCCTGATTGTCAGGGCAGGAGGCTAAAAAAGGAATCCCTTGCCGTCACGGTGGGAAACAGGAATATTCAGCAGCTGTGCGAGATGAGCATTTCCGATCTTAAATCTTTTTTTGACAGGCTCAGGCTCACAAAAACAGAAACCGCAATAGCAAAGGAGATAAAAAAAGAAATAAACGAAAGACTCGGATTCTTGCAGAGCGTTGGATTGAGTTATCTTACACTCGGCAGACGCGCAGGCAGTCTTTCGGGCGGGGAAGCACAGAGGATAAGACTTGCGACACAGATAGGTTCCGCTCTGGTAGGAGTGCTTTATGTGCTGGACGAGCCGAGCATAGGTCTTCACCAGCGTGATAACCATATGCTTATAGAGACTCTGAAAAGACTGCGTGATATCGGAAACACGCTTATTGTCGTCGAGCATGACGAGGAAACTATGCTCGCAGCGGATTATATAGTAGATATCGGTCCGAAAGCCGGAGTGCACGGCGGAGAAGTTGTTTTTGCCGGCACACCTAAAGAACTTTTATCCTGCGAGAGCTCCATTACCGGGCAATATCTTTCGGGCAGAAAGTTTATTGCCGTGCCCCAGCAGCGCAGACAGGGAAACGGAAAATTCATTACAATTTTCGGTGCGCAGGAGAACAACTTAAAGAATATCGACGTAAAATTCCCGCTTGGCTGCTTTATATGCGTTACAGGTGTTTCCGGCTCGGGAAAAAGTTCTCTTGTCAACTCAATTTTATATAAATCGCTTGGCAGGATGCTCGGCAGAAAGAGCCTGATACCCGGTAAATACAGGGAAATAACCGGAGTGGAGGAAATCGATAAAATCATTAATATCGACCAGTCCCCCATCGGCAGAACGCCGCGATCCAATCCTGCGACATATACCGGACTTTTTACTGATATAAGAAGTGTATTCGCCGCAACTCCGGAAGCGAAGGCAAGGGGATACAGGGATGCCAGGTTTTCCTTTAATGTAAAGGGCGGAAGATGCGAGGCGTGTCAGGGTGACGGAACCATTATGATAGAGATGCACTTTTTGCCCGATGTTTATGTAACCTGCGATGTCTGCAAGGGCAAACGCTACAACAGGGAAACGCTTGAGGTGAAATATAAGGGCAAGAATATTTACGATGTTCTCGAAATGACCGTTGAAGAGGGAAAGAAGTTTTTCGAAAATTACCGTTCAATACACCGAAAGCTGAAAACCTTGTCAGATGTCGGATTGGGTTATATAAAAATCGGGCAGTCGTCGGTTACGCTTTCCGGCGGCGAGGCACAGCGTGTAAAGCTCTCCACCGAGCTTTCCAGATGGTCTACAGGAAGAACCATGTATGTGCTGGATGAACCGACAACCGGCCTTCATTCTTATGATGTGGACAAGCTGCGCGAGGTTTTACAGCGTCTTGTCGATGCGGGTAATACCGTTGTGGTTATCGAGCATAACCTTGATATTATTAAAACCGCGGATTATATTATAGATATGGGTCCCGAGGGCGGAGACGGCGGAGGAACCGTCATTGCGTCTGGAACACCCGAGGAGATAGCCGCCAATGAGAAATCCTATACAGGTCAATATCTGAAAAAAGCACTGCATGGAAGGAACTGAAAGATATTCAGAGAGGAATAAGGGAATTTGAACACGGACAAATATAAGATATTATTACAGAATTGCATAAAACCGGGAAGATATACGGGTGGTGAGATAAACGAGGTTATCAAGGACAAGGAAAAAATCGACCTTCGTTTCTGTTTCTGCTTTCCTGATATTTATGAGATAGGAATGTCCAATCTCGGTATACGAATACTTGCCGATGTTCTAAACAATAAAGAAAATTACTGGTGTGAGCGTTGTTTTGCGCCCTGGACGGATATGGAGAAGCAGCTCCGTGACACAAAAACACCGCTTTTCGCACTGGAAAGCGGTGATCCGCTGAGTGAATTTGATATGCTGGGCTTTACTTTACAATACGAGCTGTCATACACAAATGTGTTGAATATGCTCGATTTGGCTGGTATACCCCTGTTTACTGAAAATAGAGGTTATGATGATGATTTAAGCATGTATCCGCTTGTAGTCGGCGGCGGTCCGTGTACTTATAATCCCGAGCCGGTTGCAGATTTCTTTGACCTTTTCCTTATCGGAGAGGACGAGGAATCGATTTTAGAGCTTACGGAACTCTATTTGGATTGCAAATCGAATCGAAAAGGCATGAAAAAGAGTGAATTTCTTCACATTGCGGCGACCCGCATATCCGGCTGCTATGTACCCTCGTTATATGAGGTGACATATAATGATGACGGCACGATAAAAACCGTTGCTCCTAAATATCAGGACATACCGAAAACGGTTAAAAAGAGAATCATCAAGGACCTTGATAAGGTCAGTTATCCGACAAAACCACTTATACCGTTCCTCGACATCGTTCATGACAGGATTGTGCTTGAGGTTTTTAGAGGATGTATCAGAGGCTGCAGGTTTTGTCAGGCGGGGATGGTATATCGCCCGTACAGAGAAAAGAGTGCGGCAACCCTTGACAGGTGTGCGGCTGTTTCTTTTGAGAACACGGGTTACAGTGAGATCTCGCTTTCCTCTTTGAGCATTAGCGATTATATGCAGCTTGATGAGCTCATTGATAATCTTCTCGCATGGACTGACGAAAATAAGATTAGCCTATCCCTGCCCTCGATGCGAATAGACGCTTTTTACGAGCAGTTGATGGAAAAGGTCATGAGTGTGCGTAAGAGCGGTCTAACCTTCGCTCCCGAAGCTGGAACACAGCGTCTGCGTGATGTTATCAACAAAAACATCACCGAGCAGGAGATTATAAGCGCCTGTAGTAAGGCGTTCGACGGCGGGAGGGACAGTATAAAACTGTATTTTATGAACGGTCTGCCGACAGAGACGGACGAGGATGTTTCGGGTATCGCTCTGCTGGCACAGAAGATTGTGGACGAATTTTATTCGATAAAACGTCCCCGTAGAGGTGTGAATGTAACTATCAGCGTTTCCTGCTTTGTTCCAAAACCGTTTACGCCCTTCCAATGGGAGCCGCAGGATAGTCTTAATGAGCTTGAAAGAAAGCAAAAGCTCCTGAAAGACTCAATTAAAACAAAAAAAATATCATATAAGTATCACGACGCCAAAACCTGTCGAATTGAAGGTGTTTTTGCGCGCGGTAACAGGCGTTTGTCTGCGGCACTCGCAGAGGCGGTACGCGCAGGACAGCGTTTTGACGGTTGGGATGAATATTTTGATTACAATAAGTGGCTGGAAATCTTTAATAGAACAAATATAGACCCCGGCTTTTTTGCAAACAGACGGATTCGTTTTGAAGAAACCCTTGCATGGGATCATATAGACGCAGGTGTTACAAAGCAGTATCTTATTAAAGAAGCACAAAAGGCATATAATGCGGAGGTTACTCCCGATTGCAGAACCGCCTGCTCTGGTTGCGGAGCTGGTTGCTCTGATAATGAATAATATTGTATTTTAATAAAACAGGAGACGGAATGGAACAGGTAAGGTTGTTTTTCAGAAAAATCGGAAACATCAGATATATCTCTCATCTTGACCTTCAGAGGACTATGAGCCGTATTCTTATGCGAAGCGGACTCGACATCGCTTTTTCGAAAGGGTATAATCCGCGTCCGAAACTGGCGTTTGCAGTTCCGCTTTCGATATTTCACGAGAGCGAGTATGAAATACTTGATTTTAAGCTTAATACCGATACTGCTGCGGAGGAAATCGGCGAAAAGCTCCGCAACCTGCTTCCGCAGGGACTGGAGATATTCAGGATAACAGAACCAAAAGAAAAAATCAGCGCGTGTCGTACTGCAAGATACCGTCTTACCATGACGACATCAAAGAGCGCCGATGAAATTCGGGAGTTGCTATCGGGAGAGATAAAAGTCCTTAAAAAGACCAAAACAAGGGAAGAGGAGTGCGACATTTCCCCGCAAATAACGGATATGTACTTTTATGAGCGTGATGGATTTGTTATAATGGAAGCTACACTTGAATCAGATAACGCAAACTATCTCAACCCTAATTACATAACCGCGTTTTTAGGTGACAATATAGATTACTGCCTTATAAGAAGGTTGTGCCTTTATAACAGCAGAGGACAGCCGATGACATAAAATTTATTTATAAATAAATGTTGATATACGCTGCGGATTTTGGTATAATCAACAGAAGGAGTGCTTTTCTTGAAAAGAATAACAGCAATTCTCTTTGTTTTATTATTTATTCTTGCGGGATGCGATACAAAAACAGAAGACAGTCTGACAGAATCCATAAACGAGATGCCGAAAAACCAGGTAATAGAATGGGATAACGATAGTCTTATTGATACTGCAAAGCAGCTTTTATATTCGGACAGACTTGTAACAGAGCTTTTTGTCGGAGGCAAGCTTACAAAGCTTGTAGATGTTAGCAATAAAAATCCAATCGACTTTGCATCAGCAGCCGGCACGGAATATGAGGATTTCACTGCAATTGAAAAGCTGTTGACTAAAACCTATTCGATTGCTGGAAACACGATAACAAAGTACCTGACTTTACCGAAATACGGCAACCGTTCAATCTTATCGGTAAGCGGAAAAACTTACTTCAGCTTTCATTATACCGAGGATTTTGACGGGATTGATATTGAATCTATTACAATCTCGGACGGTGAGAATGAAAATGTGAAGAATATAACGGCAGGGCAATACAGAATACCTATGGTTTATGACGGCGGAGTTTGGTTGCTTGAGGACAGCGTTTATTTTCTTAGTCGGGAAGCGGAAAGAAAGCCCGAGAGCGATTATGTTTTCCCGTTGATGAATCAGGGCACGGCAAAAGCTCTCACAGGTAGGATTATGGTGGTTGAAATATTTGTTTCGGATTCCAAGAGCAGTTTTACGGATGAGGATATAACCGCCTTTGAAACAAAAGTAAGCGAAAGCTTCGAATATATAAAAAATGCTGCACCTAACGGGAGCGAATTTGAAGTTGAATATGAGAAACTTAAGTTTAAACATTCAAAATCAAGCATTATTTTCAGTTCGGAAGACCAGACAAATTTTGATCTTGTCCTTGCTACTACAGACTATAAAAATTTAGACAAATATATAAATGAAAACTTCAACACCTTCGGATACGACAGCTACCTTGCGATAGTGTGTGTGAACAAAACCGGCAGCGGTTATGCAAAACCCTACACACAGGAAGAAGCGGATATTTTTACCGCGGAACGCTGTGTTATGTTCCCGAATGATGGTAAAATCGCTCTTGCGAGGAATATTCTTTCGGTTTTCGGGGCACAAACACCATCCGACCCGTATTTAAAGGAGCTTTTGACAAGCTACTGTAAAAACGACATTATGCTAAGCGGTGACGAGGACAGTGTTATAAGCGAGCTTACCGCATATCAGGCGGGATTGAGTAAGCAACTCGACAGGCAGTTCCACTCTTTTTGTGTAAAAACGGTAAGCGAGGAGCCGGAGTTAAGTGTTTATTAGCCTTATAATACAATAAACAAGTCTAAAATAAAGGATGTGGTCGTTGTTGAAATCGAAATGCGGACAGGTCTCTTATAAAAGGGTTCTTTTAAAGCTGAGCGGTGAGGCCCTCTCCGGTCAGGACGGAAAGATTCTGAGCGGAGATTTTCTCGAAAGAGTGAGCGCGGAGATTAAAAAATGTTCCGATAATGGTGTGCAGTTCGCAATCGTTATAGGAGCCGGAAACATTTGGCGGGGCGCGCGGCAGAACGGACTGAATATAGACCGCGTTCGTGGCGACCATATGGGTATGCTCGCAACCGTCATCAACTCGCTTGCTATGCAGGACTATCTGATAAAAGCAGGTTTAAAAACCCGTGTTATGAGTGCTTTTGAAATTTCGCAGGTATGCGAGCCTTATTCGCAGTACAAAGCGATCGATGCTCTTGATAACGGTGAGGCGGTTATAATCCCCTGCGGGGTCGGATATCCGTTTTTCTCAACAGATACCGGAATGATTCTGCGGGCGGCAGAATTAAAATGCGATATCGTTCTGTCAGCAAAGAATGTCGATGGTGTTTACGACAAGGACCCGCACATATTTCCTGACGCAGCTAAATATGAGCGTCTTACCTATGAAGAGGTTCTGAGGAAGGATCTTAAAGCTCTGGATGCCACGGCATCCGCAATCGGCAAGGAAAACAACATAAAAATTCTTGTTTTCGCACTTGAGGATCCGTTTAACATTACAAGAGCTGTTTCGGGAGAAAATATAGGTACGATAGTAAGTAATTGACCATACTGATTAAACATAAAATAAAAGGAGGAATATCTGTGAAATTCGATACTTCTTTATACGAAGAGAAAATGAAAAAAACGATAGCCGCACTCAGTGAGGAGCTTTCAGGCATCAGGGTAGGCAGAGCGAGTACAAAGCTGCTCGAAAAAATCAAGGTTCCTTATTACGGCACCCCCACCTCTATCGACGGTGTTGCGACAGTTAAAACAATGGATGCGAGAACTCTGGCGATTACTCCCTGGGAGTCTTCTGTCTTAAAGGATATTGAAAAAGCGATACAGGCTTCTGATTTGGGAATAAACCCCCAAAACGACGGAAAATCCATTCGTCTGGTGTTTCCGTCCCTGACCGAGGAGCGCAGAAAGGAACTGGTTAAGCAGGTCTCGAAGTTGGGTGAGGACGCTAAGGTTGCAATAAGAAACATACGGCGCGACGCAAATGAAAAATCCAAAGAGCAGAAGAAAAACTCGATACTTACAGAGGACGAACAGAAGTTGGCCGAAAAAAGCGTACAGGAACTGACCGACAAGTACAGCAAGGAAGTAGATGCTGTAGTTGAAAGGAAAGACAAGGAAATTATGGAAATCTGATAGGCCGTAAACCTTTTTTGCGCTTATTCCATCGATCTGCATCAGAACGGAGCTTAATGTGAAGAATACGGTATCTAACAACGCCAAAAATACTCCGGCGGAGATTCCCGCACACATTGCGATTATTATGGACGGAAACGGGCGCTGGGCGCGTAAGCGTGCCCTGCCCAGAACCGTCGGACATAAAGCGGGATTCAATAATTTTGTCGATATTGTTGACCTGTGCGGACGGATCGGAGTCTCATATTTAACAGTATATGCTTTTTCTACAGAAAACTGGAAGCGGGAAAAGAGCGAGGTAAACGATCTGATCAGGCTTATGAACAGCGGTATTAAAGAATATATGCCCGAAATGCAGCGAAATAATGTAAAGCTGAGGATTTTAGGCGACCTTTTGATGTTTGATGTAAATTCCCGTACTATGCTCGAAAACAGTGTGAAAACGCTTTCGGGCAATACCGGAATGCTTTTATCCATATGCCTTTCTTACGGGGGCAGACAGGAGATAATTCAAGCGGTGAACAGACTGCTCGACGAGGGAAAAAGGGAAATATCCGAGAGTGATTTTGAGGGATATCTTTACACATCCGGCATACCCGATCCCGATTTGATTATACGCACAAGCGGAGAGATACGCATTTCCAATTTTCTGCTATGGCAGAGCGCATATTCCGAGTATTACTTTACCGACGTGTTATGGCCGGATTTTAATAAAGAAGAGCTTTTTAAGGCTATTGAATCCTTTGCGGCAAGGAAGCGCAGATTCGGCAGGTAGTGAAAATTTTTATTTGAGGTTTGGGATGCAAAAACGAATTCTTACCGGTGCGGTGGCATTGATTGTCTTTATACCGGTTTTATATTTTTCCGGGACATATATATTTCCCGCAGTAATTGGTTTGTTGTCGGGAATCGCCGTTTATGAATTTGCAAGATGCATCGGCATAAAAAAAATGATGCTCATCGTATCGCCGGTAATATTGACTTCGGCAATTCTACCGGTGTTGGCGAGATATGCACGGGAGTGGCTTGTAATTGCCGGGCTCTCGGTTTTTATATATCTGCTTTTTATTCTGGTGTTTGGTTATGGCAGGATCAATATAAACTCTGCGACCGCTCTGTTCTTCGGATTTGTCTATGTCGCCGTTGCGTTTATGCTGCTTGTTATGGTAAGGGATAGAGCACCCGAAAGATATTTGTTGATTTTTATCACGGCATGGGGTACGGACACCTTTGCATATTTTGGCGGATACCTTTTCGGTAAAAAAAAGCTATGCCCCGAGCTCAGTCCGAAGAAGACGGTTGAGGGTGCAATCTGCGGTGTGGCAGGTACTGTTATATGTTTTGCAGTTTATTTAATAGTGACGGTGAATAAGGGCGGCGACTTTCCGATATTTAAATATAGTCTTTTGGCAATACTCGCAAGTATAGTTTCACAACTCGGCGATCTTTCCGCCTCAGCAATAAAAAGGCATTACGGAATTAAGGATTTCGGGGATATTTTCCCCGGTCACGGTGGAGTGCTCGACAGATTCGATAGTATTTTGCCGCTATCCATCGGTGCATACCTGCTCCTGAGTATTATTAAGGTTTTATAAACTAAATATCTTTTTTCGAAAGGCAAAAGATGATAAAGAGCATAATCATCCTCGGTTCGACGGGGTCAATAGGCAGACAGACGCTTGAGGTCGCACATAATCTTGGTTTGAATGTCTCAGCGCTTTCGGGTTATAATAACGTGAAGGTACTGGAGGAGCAGTGCCGCCGGTTCAAGCCCCTCATCTGCTGGGTCAGTGAAACAAAATATCATGAACTAAAAACAGCACTTGCCGATACGGGCACAAAAGTTATTACCGGCAACGATGCGCTTGACAATCTGTCTTATGAAACAGAAGCGGACTTGCTGTTGAACTCAATTATGGGTATGAGGGGACTAAAACCCACTCTTGCGGCAATTGACAGCGGAAAGCAGATAGCTCTTGCCAACAAGGAAACCCTTGTGGCCGGTGGTGAAATTGTCATGCAAAAAGTGGCGGAAAAAGGAACAACCATACTGCCTGTGGACAGCGAGCATTCAGCGATATTCCAGTGCCTTCAAGGAGGCGTAAAGCCAAAAAAGCTGTTACTGACGGCGTCTGGAGGACCCTTTTTCGGCAAAAAGCGTTTTGAACTTAACAAAATAACGCCCGAAGAAGCTTTAAAACATCCGAACTGGAGTATGGGCAAAAAAATAACAATTGATTCCTCCACACTTATGAATAAAGGTTTGGAATTAATCGAAGCGGTGCACTTGTTTTCAGTCGCTCCCGAAAATATTGAAGTAATAATTCATAGGGAGAGCGTCATACATTCTATGGTAGAGTATGCGGACGGTGCGGTTATCGCACAGCTTGCAAAGCCGGATATGAGGCTTTGCATACAGTATGCACTCACATATCCCAACCGCTTGCAGAGTCCTGTGCAGGGTATTGATTTCCTTAAAATCGGATCGCTTACGTTCGCAGAACCGGACGAGGAAACATTCACGCTTTTGCCGCTGGCTCGCAATGCGATAAAAAAGGGAGGAAACATCCCCGCTGCGGTAAACGGTGCAAATGAGTCGGCAGTTTCACTGTTTTTGGAAAAAAAAATCAGCTATCTCGACATCTTTGACCTGGTGGCACAAGCGGCTGAAAACGCCGTTTATATAAAAAAACCTTCGCTTGACGATATTCTGCAGACTGACAAAGCCGCAAGGGAATTCGTGAGAGCGAAAACAAGATAAAGCAGTCGTCTGCCCGGCAAAAACGACCGTATACATTGCTTTTATCCGCCGGAGAAACGGTATAATATGACAGGTTTATTTTCATCGATTACGACTATTTTAATTACAATCTTTATTTTCGGACTTCTGATTTTCATACACGAGCTCGGGCATTATATTGTTGCCCGCCGATGCGGTGTCGGCATCATAGAGTTTGCCATCGGCATGGGACCTAAGGTTTTTAGCTGGGAGGGTAAAGTGAATACCTTTTCCGTCAGGCTGCTACCAATCGGTGGCTTTGTCAGCATGGTCGGGGAATACTCGGATGTGATAGAGGAGAAGGACAGGGGCAAGACCCCCCTTGATCAAAAGCCCGTGCTTAACAGGATACTAATAGTGCTGGCAGGTCCTGTTATGAATATTCTGCTGGGTTTTATAGTTATGACAATACTCGTTTCGACAGGCGAGAACATTTACTCCACAAAGGTAGCAGAGTTCAGGCAGGAAGCGACGAGCGACGAATATGGTTTGCAGATAGACGATGAAATTATCAGGGTGAACGGCAAAAGGATTCATGTGTTTACCGATATGAGTTATAAAATCGTAAGCGACGGTATTGAACCGATCGACATAACCGTCCTGCGTAACGGCAGCGAGGTCGTCCTCAGGGATGTTCAATTCCCGGTCGTAAACGCTGACGGTATAAGCACGGGAACAATTGATTTTTATATTTATGCTGAGGAAAAAACCGTTGGAAATGTACTTCATGAATCCTTCTACCAATCTGTTTCCACAGTTTATATGACAGTGGACTCTCTTATTGACACAATAAAAGGCAGGTATGGCATCGATGCGATTTCCGGTCCTGTCGGCATCGGCGGCCAGATAGGTGAAGTTATAGACGAGGGCATACAGGAGGAGGACATTACCTTTTGGGACACAGCACGCAATCTGTTGATGATGCTTGTCTTTATAACCATTTCACTCGGCGTGTTGAATCTGCTGCCCATCCCGGTGCTTGACGGAGGTATGCTGGTGATTTATATAATCGAAGCTATCCGCAGAAAGCCCCTTAACAAGAATTTACAACAGACAATTACTGCGGTGTTCATGGTCCTTTTAATAATGATGACAGTGATTGTTTTCCTGAAAGATATCGTCAATCTGTTTTAAATGAGGTGAGTCTTTTTTGTACAGACGCAAATCAAGGGTCGTGAAAATCGGCGGTATTGAAATCGGCGGTGAAAATCGAATTTCGGTCCAGTCGATGACAAACACGCCAACTTCGGACAGGGATGCGACTTTGAAGCAGATAAAACGGCTTGAGAAAGCCGGCTGCGATATCGTACGTTTTACCGTCAACAGTATGGATGCGGTGCGGAATATAGCGTATTTTCGCGAAAATACGAATATACCCCTCGTTGCCGACATTCATTTCGATTATCGGCTTGCTATAGAATCAGCAGCAGCAGGAATCTCTAAAATCAGGATAAATCCGGGAAACATCGGCAGCGACGACAGAATGAAAAGCGTGGCTTTGGAATGCGCGCGCAGGGGTATTCCGATAAGAATCGGAATAAACAGCGGCTCTCTTGAGGAGGAGGTGCTTAAAAAGTACGGTTCTCCCACACCTCAAGCGCTGTTTGAGAGTGCGATTTTATCGGCGAAAAAGCTGGAGCGGTTCGATTTTTATGATATCGTACTTTCAGTAAAGAGCTCGGATGTTTCAGCGATGATACAAGCTAACAGGCTTATAGCAAATAACAGCGACTACCCCCTTCATCTCGGAGTTACCGAGACCGGAACAGCAGCACATGGGATTGTAAAGTCCTCAATTGGGATCGGCTCTCTTTTAGCAGACGGGATTGGGG
>ENA-UOOM01001158-UOOM01001158.1-fermentation-metagenome-genome-assembly--contig:-NODE-1158-length-26524-cov-7.191620_pt1 | contig 26524 bp, 25 predicted proteins | sample MGYA00245781_ERZ724031 | MGnify/ENA primary metagenome ERZ724031 (study PRJEB28704, sample SAMN03018317) | fermentation metagenome | biome: anthropogenic terrestrial biome; feature: soil; material... | reverse complement strand
GATATGAAAGGCAGCAATAAAGCCTTTAACTTCTTCTACCGGGGCGAGGGCGAAAAACTTTTGTCTTTGAAGCCCCGGTTGACCTGCTTTCTTTCCTTTGCCTGTTCAAGCGGCAAGCACAAAGAGAACGGTCGAGGCATGATCACTGTACCTTAGAATCCCGGTACAGCACTCCTTCTCGGCGAAGGAAGTGAGCACTCCGTTTCAGGGAGTCCATGACCTGCGTCGAACCGTTCTCTCGTTATCTATTGTGACCCGCGCATGCTAATTTATGAGGTTCATCTTAAGGTATTATTTGCCAGCAGAGCCACTCGCCAGTCTGCTTTTACAAAGGAAGGAAGATCGCTCTTATCGGCGAAGAATTACAAACATAGCAAGCATATCGTCACCGCTATAGCAGAGCATATTGTCCCAAATTCAAGGAACCAGGATGTGAAAATGATTGCTGCATCGGATCTTGTTACTATTATCAGCCTTGTTTTGGGGCGGAACCTTTGTCGTCGTCAAACAGGCTGTAGCGGCCGCGGATCCAATTCTGTTTATCGGTGCCCGCTTTTTGTTGGCTGCGATTATGCTGGTCGTGATTTTCCCCCGTGTGCTGCGCCGTAATCTGCGCGACGCCTTGCGTCCCGGCATTATTCTGGGCTTGATGCTTACCGCCGGTTACATTACCCAGACGCTCGGTCTACAGCTGACGACCGCCACCGCCTCCGGATTCATAACCGGATTGTCAATTATCCTAGTCACAGTTTTCGATATTCTTATTACGCGCAAATCGCCCGGTATACCGGCGCTAACCGGCGTTATTTGCGGCACAATCGGACTGCTGTTGTTAAGCTTTCGGGGCGGTCGCCTGGAATTTGCGACCGGTGACTTATTAACGCTGGCATGCGCTTTTGCATTTGCGCTCCATATTACTCTGACCGGCCGATATGCGCCCAAATGCGAACCAATCGCCCTATCGACCGTGCAATTTACTGTCGTCGCGGTGATCTGCCTCACCTACAGTCTGTTGTTCAAACAACAGCCATTGACGCCGCTGTGGAGTGTTTGGCCGGCTGTGGCCTTTACAGGCATTTTCGCTTCCGGTCTCGCATTTTTGTTTCAGACAATGGCTCAGCGCCATGTCAGTACGGTTCAGACAGCGATCATTCTGGCCGCTGAACCGCTCTTTGCAGCGTTATTTGGCCGCCTCGTGCTTAAGGAACAGACCGGCTGGGTGCTGATCGCTGGCGGTCTGCTAATTGTCAGCGGTATGATCCTGAGTGCGCTGCCGCGAAAAATCGTTAGTTTGCCCTCAAGCAAAGGAGGATTATGATGCTTAAGACCGCCCGTTTTACGACCACCTGTACACGTTTTACCTTTCTTTTACTGATGTTAGTCCTTTCCTTAGTGATGGTTGCTGGCTTCGCAGTTACCGCCAAAGAGACTGACCAAGCCGGCAATACCGGCACCCCGGAAACTGGTCAGCAAGCAGAGCAAACGCCGGCGCCAGCACCAACGCAGGATCCGGCGTCGCAACCAGCACCAACATCGGCACCGGCTGGCACCACCACAACAGAAACCCAGCTACAGCCCAAACCGGCCCCCGCGCTGCCGCCAGTGTTTGTGACTGGACATTCCGGCGGCAATGAAGTTGTGCCAATTGCCGAGCAAAAAGGACTGAATGAAGCATTATCGGTATCTTGGGATGGACGCCGTGCTGCCTTTGCCCATTGGCAAACAGATACTAACGCTGATGGCACCATTGATCAGCGTGATTATCCAGCTGTTACCTATTATGATGTGCTCTCCCGACAAACCACCAAGCTATTTGCTCCCGCCGATCGCATCCGCGCTTTGCTATGGTCCGACCCCGACCGAATCTTGATTTTCCGGGGCCAGGCCAAGCCCGCTGCCGGTGATACACGCGGCGAGGTTTTTCTGCGCGTCCTGCCGACCGGCAAGGAGACTCTGATCGCCAATAATGTTATCCGTCTGGAAATATCTCCGGATGGGAAACAGGCTTTGCTATGGATTATCGGCGATGATACCAATCATGATAGTCTCTTTGATGAAAACGATTTGCCGACCCTGCAACACGTTAATCTGCTGGCCAGCCAGTTGAAGCCGGTGCGACTCTTATCCGGTTTCCACATTGCCTCCTGCAGTTTTACCGCCGATGGCTCTGGATTCTATTACCTGGCCCGGCGTATGGATACTAATTTGGATCAAAAGATTGATGAGCAGGACTATCTGCGGGCTTATTTCTATGACCTGGCGAACTGGCAGAGCAAGCAGGTCGGCGTCAATATTAAGGGCTCCATTATCCATGTTAATCCTGCGTCCAAAGGCGGACATATCGCCATTACCGAAAGGGAAATAACACCGGACGGTCTTTTTACCGAAGACGCTGTGTATTTTGAAAGCTCAAATGGCGCGATTGCCAGTACCGGCATTCTCAGTCAGGGCCGCGAAGTTCAAGGCCTCAAATGGTCGCCGACCGGTGAGCGTTGCGCGGTTATTTACCGTCAAGAAAATCTGCTGGGCGAAAGCCCCTATGGCATCATGATCTATTCGGCCGCTGGCAAACTAATCCGCCATTATGAGGCGATGCAGCCCGGCGGTGCTTCTTATCCGAATTTACTCTGGAATCCCAATGGATCCGGATATGTGGTTGAAAAGCGTTTTGAGATGCCAGATCTCTCGCAGCAGTCGGAATTTCTGGCAGCCGCTGGCGATGAAGCCGCCACGCCTACTTTCCAGCCCGAGTCCGTCTGCATTCCCAAAGCCTGGACCGGTGCCGGCATACTCTATGTCCGCAAGACTGCCAAGGCAGAGGAAGCTTTCCTGGGAATCTATGCCCGCTATCAGTTCTCGGGTACTTTGACCGCTTTTGAGCCTTTGACTCAAAAAGCCGGTGATCTAACATTCACTTTCAAACCTGCGGCAATTACGGCGCGGGGCATTTACTTCCGGGTCTTGATCGCCAATGATTCCGAGAAGGAAATCCCATTTGACCCGGCCAGGCTCACGTTGACCGCGCTGAATGGCGAAATTGTTAGTGCCCTCACCGAGAACGTCCTCATGACCGACCTGGATGCCCGCGCGGCTGTGGATACACTAATGCAATCCTACCTAATCCCGTCCGGCGGGCGCTATGGCGGATTCATCGCCTTTCAGCTGCCGTCCAAGAGATCCGAGAGCACGGCCGCGCCCACTGCCACCCCCGGAAAGGAGAACGAGAACGCTGGCAAGCTCAAATTAAGCATTTTGGATAACCAAGGTGTCGAACTGGCTACCTTTGAAATCGAGTGCCAGGTTAACCTGGACGTGTTTTAAGGTAAGCAAGTCTTTTGAATGCCGTGCCATACCAACGTCTGTGATGCAAAGAGACCAGCCATATTGCTAAAGCGCTACTCGCTCAGTATGGCTGGTCTTTCTTTTGCCTGTTTTTAAGGAAGTCTTGTCATAGATTATTCCCCGTCATAATACTCAACTTGCTCGTGCACCTTATAGAGTTGGTTTATTCCTTTACCCCAAATCCCTATTTTCCCAGAATCGGGATAAAACGCAACATCAATTTCATTGTGGGTATCAAAATCTAAATATACAAGTTTATCTGTATCCGATGTATTTGTTAGCTTATGAGCACCATTTTCATTAGCTGGAAAGAAAATAAAATCACCGGCTGTTACAACTTTTTCTCCATTAGGCGTTTTAAGTAACCCCTTACCTTGTAAAATGTAAAAAGCTTCTTCATTTTTTGTGTGGTAATGATACGGATATGCCGCTTGTTTAGGAGGTATTTCGTACATGGATATTCTACATTGTCCGTCTTTTCTCATAGGAACTAACTCATGTCTGTAATATTCATAGTTTCCATGCTCTTTTTTATGTGTTGCATTCATATCCTTTGTTTTTGCTAAAATTATTTCATCCAATTGTTACACCTCCAAATCGTTAGTGTCTTATATTCAAGCATTGTTTTCGCCTCCACTCCCAGCTCAAACCACGAGGCACCTACTTCATTGACTCTCCTAATTTACGCGCCTCTTCCTTAAACTGATTACCGCGCACTTTGTAGTTGGGAAACATACCGAAGCTGGCACAGGCTGTGGAGAGCAGCACTACATCACCTGGTTGTGCCTTCGCGGCAGCATTTTGCACTATCTCAGACATTTTGGCTCCGCCATCAATGATTTCGGGAACTGGTTTATGTAACCGCTCAGTCGCCGCTTCAACAGCCGCGCGGATCTTGGGCCCTGTCAGCCCTATCACCAGCAACGCCCTGATATTACGGTTCAAGATTTCCTGGGCCAATTGCGTATAGTCTGCGCCCTTATCAGCCCCGCCCGCAATCAGCACCACCGGTTCGTCAAAGGCGCGCAAAGCAATGATGGTCGGATCCGGATTGGTGGCAAAAGAATCATCATAATATTCGACGCCCTGGAAAGTACCGCAATACTCCAGACGATGCTCGAGCCCGGTAAAGCCTTCGATTCCCGCAACAATTGACTCCGGATCGGCACCGGCGGCGTGCGCCGCCAAAGCCGCGGCACAGATATTCGAGAGGTTGTGCAAGCCGCGCACTTGAATGCGGTCGCTCTCAATGAGCAATTCCTTTTCGCCTGAGACGTTCCACCAAATGGTGTATGCTCCGCTGGGACCAGCGCTACTATCGCCGCCGCCACAACAACTGTCACTGCCACAACCACAATCTTCGCTGCCGCTTTTCGGGACGAACCACGCTCCGCAGCTTTGCGGCTCGCTACCATACATCATCAACTGCCCCGGAATAGCGCCGCTTAACTCGCGGCTGGTCGGATCGTCACAGTTTAGAATGGCGATCCCATTGTTATCCTGATGCCGGAAAAGGTTGGTTTTGGCCGTGACGTACTCGGCCCGCGATTTGTGATAATTGGGATTCAGCGGATCTGCCGCCGCCAAGTGATCCTCGGTAATGTTGGTAACCACCGCAATATCAACGCTGCGGTCCATATCTTCCAGCTGAAAACTGGATAACTCCAGTATCACCACATCGTCCGGCCGCAAGTCCCGGTAAAACTCGAAAGGTGCCACGCCAATATTCCCACCCAAATAAGCCAGGCCATCTACCTTAGCCTGACTCAGCTGCAGAATACGATGAATTAATGAGGAAGTCGTGCCCTTTCCTTTGCTACCGGTCACGCCAATAACTGTGCAGGGACATAATTCTATAAACAGCCGCATGGCGCTGGTCACGTACACCCCGGCTTGCGCCGCCCGCTCCAGATTCGGCTCAAAGAGCGGCAGACCGGGAGAACGGAAAACCACTTCAAAATCCTCGAGGTGTTCCAGATAACTTGGACCCAGTCTAAAATCAACATTTCTACGGGCTAGCATATCATAGCGCTCTCCTAAAGCGGCCCGTTCTCTGCTATCACAGACTGTGATGTGCTTACCGCGGTCCAGCAGGTAATCAGCAAGCGCTAGATTCTCGATCCCTAGTCCGAGAACGGCAATCCCCTGCCCCATTTGCCTGGCCCTCCTTTATGCCGGCCATATCGGCCTGATCGGCAGACGTGCCAGCTTGGGGTACTGCATCCGATTATGTTCATTAGCGGCCAGTGCTTTCAGCCGGCCGTTTGCGTCGAAATCTCCCCAAAAATGATCGGTGCCGTGCTCCAGCAAGGTAATGAGCATAGCATTCTTTGCCGTGGCTGGACCCAAAAAACTACGTGCCATGGCCAAATGGTCGCCTTTAAGTTGATAAATAGGCAAATTCTTCCCCTCAACCCGCCGGGCGGCGATACTTATCGAGGCTCTCAAACTTGCTGTATTCTTTTTGAAAATAGAGCTCAATACTGCCAGTCGGCCCATTACGGTGTTTGGCAATGATCAGTTCGGTAATATTCTTTTTATCAGTATCCGGATTATAGTAATCATCCCGATAGAGAAAGGCCACAATATCAGCGTCCTGCTCCAGGGAACCGGATTCACGCAAGTCTGCCAGCGACGGCACTTTTTGCGCGCGCTGCTCAACCGCGCGGCTCAACTGTGAACAGGCGATTACCGGCACAGCCAGCTCACGGGCGAGCGCCTTGAGAGAGCGGGAGATGTCCGCTACTTCTTGTTGACGGTTTTCCGAGCGGGTGCGTGACTGCATCAACTGCAAGTAATCAATCACGATTAACCCCAGATTATGTTCTGCCTTAATGCGGCGAGCTTTCGCGCGGATCTCCATGGCACTAATGCCAGGCGTATCATCAATGAACATATTAGCTTCACTAAGCCGCCCCAGCGCATATGACAGCTTGGGCCAATCGCTCTCCACGAGCTGACCGGTGCGTAGCCGCTGACTGTCAACCCCTGCTTCGGCACATAACAGCTTCTGAGCCAGCTGCTCTTTCGACATCTCCAAACTAAAATAGATGACTGGAATTTTCATATCAACAGCGGCCTGCTGGGCCAGATTGAGGGTAAACGTGGTTTTCCCCATGCTGGGACGGGCCGCAATAATTATCAGATCCGAAGGCTGCCAGCCGGAAGTAAGCCGATCCAAATCAGCATAACCGGTTGGGATACCCGTAATCCCACCCTTTTCGGTATACAGTTTCTCAATACGTTCAAAGGCCTCAATCAAAATACTGCGCAGGGACACGAAACCTTGGATGTTCCGCTTCTGAGTAATCGCGAAAATGGCCCGTTCCGCCTCATCCAGGATGGTTTCAACCTCCAGGTTGGCATCGTAGCCCATCTGCGCCACTCGGGTGGAAGCGCTGATCAATGCTCTGAGAACGGATTTTTCTTCGACGATCTTGGCATAATGCTCGACATTGGCTGCCGTTGGCACGCAGTTCGCCAGCGATGCCAAATAAGAAGCACCGCCGACCTGCTCCAGCAAATTGCGCTGCCGCAGCTCTTCAGCCACAGTCACCAAATCAACCGGTTCCCCACGGCCAGACAGCGCCGACACGGCCTGAAAGATCTGACGGTGGGCTTCACGATAAAAATCGTCCGGTTTCAAGATTTCTGTGGCAGTGAAAATGGCCTCTTTCTCTAAAAGCATCGAGCCGAGAGTGGACTTCTCGGCGTCGATGTTTTGAGGCGGTATCCGCTCAATGATCTCACTCATTCTTGGGAAACCTCCGGAATGATCTCCACGTCTTCCATGACATGCGGTATTGCTTCCGCAAACGACTCAATCGGAACAATTTCCATACCATGCAGATCCGGCGGAATATCTTTGATGTTCTCGGCCGGAATCAGGACTTTTTTGATACCCGCTTGTCTGGCGCCGTAGGCCTTCTCAAAGATGCCGCCAACAGCTTTCACGCGCCCACTAATTGAAATCTCACCAGTCACAGCCACCTGCTGATGAATACCCCTCTTTTGCAGGGCACTCACGATCGCCAGTGAGATAGCGACACCAGCGGACGGACCATCGATTCTACCTCCGCCGACGATATTGACGTGCACGTCGAAATCCATCAAATCATGCCCGGTCGCCGCCCGCACCACGGACGCGGCATTGAATACGGAGTCCTTCGCCATACTGCCGGCGGTATCATTAAAGCGAATGCTCCCCTTGCCGGAGTCTCTGGCCGGGAAAGCGACTGCTTCAATCTCCAGCACTGAACCGAGGAATCCGGAAACGCCCAACCCAAAGATTTTGCCGACTTCAAATGTATCGGAGGCCTTCACCGCAACATAAGGCGATAGGCGGGAAGCCTGAATCACTTCACGCACATCATCTTCGGTAATGTGGACCGGCGCTTGATCTTGGCCAAGCGTTTCCACGCCATCAACGCCGCCAGTCAAGCGGTACAGCGCCGTACCGAAAGCATCCGCCAAAATGCCGACTGCCTTACGGCCTTCAATGGTATATTCGCTGATAATGCTGATTACCTGCGGGTCTAAATCGACCTTCAGTTTCGCTGCCGCATTGCGCACAATTTCTTCGATATGGGACGTTGTCAACGGCTCGAAGAATACCTCGGCACAGCGCGAACGCAGCGCCGGGTTAATCTCGGACGGATCAGCTGTCGTGGCGGCAATCAACACAAAGTCAGCCGGTGCACCCTTTTCAAACAAATGCTTGATGTATTTGGGCACATTCGGATCTGCAGGATCATAATAAGACGAATCAAACTGCACCCGCTTATCCTCAAGCACCTTCAACAGCTTGTTCTGGAGCAGCGGATCCAACTCTCCAATTTCATCAATGAACAGCACCCCGCCATGCGCCTCTGTAACCAAACCGAGCTTCGGCTCAGGTACGCCGCCTTCTGCCAAATCCCGGCGCGCTCCCTGATAAATCGGATCATGCACCGAACCAAGCAGCGGGTTAGTCACTTCACGCGGATCCCACCGGATTGTTGAACCATCCACTTCTACAAAAGGCGCATTCTCTTTAAAAGGCGTAAACTGTAGGCGCCGGGCTTCTTCCAAAGCCAGACGGGCTACGGTCGTCTTGCCTACTCCGGGTGGCCCATATAAGATAACGTGCTGCGGGAATGGTGAAGCGATCTTGGAAAGCAGCGCCTTCACCGCCCGGTCTTGACCCACAACTTCCTGCACGGAGGCAGGTCGGATGGTCTCAACCACCGATCTGGCCAGATGCTTCTCTTCCAGAGCCTCAATTTCGACGTAACGCTTTAATGTCTGGGGGTTTTCTGGTCCCGAAAGATCTTTCAGCACCTGGGCTTTGACATCACGCACATATTCTTCATGCCGTTGCTGCATACGCTCAGCTGTTTTGCGCTCAATTTTCTCCTCAACAGTCCGGCGTGCGATTAAATCGGCAATTTCTTCCTCGATTTCGTTCATCGCGGCTGGCAAGTCTTTATGCGAGGGGATCTCATCAATAGTAGGATCCTCAAATACAAGGCGCTGTAATGCCAAAACGCGTTCTTCCAATACGTCCGAACGCATCAGGTTCAGGGCCTCCAGCTTACCGGCTTTTAAGACCAGCTTGTCAGTGCCATAAATATTCGCCAGCAGGGCATAGAGTGCCGCCACCTGCCGGCGCAATTGATCATCTTCATCACGCAATCGATCGCTCAGGGCGTTGTCTGATCTAATTTCGCGCATGATCCCCTTCATCGCATAATTCCTCCCGCTGCTACGTAATAAGCTAAGTTTCATTCAAGATCACAAAGTCACGACTGCGGGTAACCCGAACGCACCGGATCGGTTGCACGAAAACCCGGAAGTCGTGACGCTGAGTAAATGCTGCCAATCTTATTCTTCGACGATTCTAACCGTGATGGTCGCGGTAACTCCCGGGTAAAGATGCAGATTTACAGGATAGTTTCCGAGAGCCTTGATGTTTTCGGAAATTTCCAGTTTGCGCTTGTCGACTTCCATCCCGCTATACTTTTGAATGGCCTCGGCAATGTCTTTGGCGGTAATGGAACCGAACAGCCGGCCGCCTTCACCTGATTTGACCTTGATGGCTACCTGCATCTCATTAATTGTGGCGGCAATCTGCCTGGCTTCAGCCTCTTCCTGATCCTTACGCTCCTGCTCTAGCTTTTTCTCGAACTCCAGTTTCTTAACATTGACCTGGTTAGCCTCGATGGCTAATCCGCGGGGTAGCAAGAAATTGCGGGCGTACCCATCCGAAACCTCTTTAGTAGTGCCTTTTTTCCCCAAAGCTTTGACATCCTGAACAAGAATTACTTTCATCTGCCCAACCCCCTATTTGCAGAAGGCTCGCCCCGCTCTTTATCTTCCAGATAAGTCCTTAAGGCCGAAAAGTCCCCATACCACTCTTCGATCTCGTGGGGTTCGGCAATATTACCAGATAGTTTTTCAGCAAGCCTTGTATCCATTTTGGAAAATGAGATCCCGATCCGGCGACCTAATAAATATGAAGTCATAATAATACCGGCCAAAGCGTCTCGAATGAGCTCCTGACTCCCCTTGAGCATCGCCCGGCAAAGGGTGGCTACGCCGCCGATCAACTCGGTTTTCAGCCATTCGATTGTGCGTATGTTACGGGCAATATCGATTTCTCCCGCTGGCTGAGTCACAAACACACCTCCCGGGCGTATAGGGATATTGCGTTATACTATTCGTCGAAAGTTCTACGGATTCCTCTCAAAAAGCAGCCCGACATTAAATGCCTGCCGTGCCAATCCTCTGCAAAAGAAAGCCACGTATCGGAAAATCGCCGCAAAATAAAACCGGGCCAAACGGCCCGGCTCGGTTCCATACTACTCGGTTGAATATGGTAGCAAGGCAACCTGTCTGGCCCTCTTGATGGCCAGTGTGACCTGTCTTTGATGCCCCGCGCAGTTACCAGAAATACGACGTGGCAGAATCTTACCGCGTTCCGTCAGAAAACGGCGCAGTTTTCCGATCTCCTTATAGTCGATATGCTGGACTTTATCAACACAAAAAGCGCAAATGCGTTTTTTGGCTTTTCTTCTGTCCTTTCTTCCGACCAAAAAGGTTCACTCCCTTCTAACACCATTTAAGAATGGAAACCGTTATTAAAACGGTAAATCATCAAGGCTCATGCTGCCAAGATCGTCTTCATCGCGACCTTGATCGCCATCATCCGAAACATGTTCCTGTCCCCCGCCGGAACGATCATCCCCGCGTCCCTTATCCAGGAATCGGATGTTATCGGCCACGACTTCCGCCACTTTCCGCTTCTGTCCTTCCTGGGTCTCATAGGAACGAATTTGGAGCCGCCCTTCCAGAGCGACCAGACGTCCTTTGCCGAGATACTGCCCGCATAATTCGGCCAGCTTGCGCCAGACAACGATATCAATAAAGTCGGTCTGCCGTTCGCCTTGTTGATTTGTATAACTGCGGTCGACTGCCAACGTGAAATTGGCTACCGGAACACCATTAGGCGTATAACGCAGTTCGGGATCCCGGGTTAGTCTTCCGACCAGGACTATGCGGTTTAACATGTCGGATCACCTCGATTACTCTTCTCTTAAGACTATCAGATAACGAAGGATCTCTTCGTCAATCCGCAAAAGCCGTTCCAGCTCTTGACAGACCGAACTCGGAGATTGGAACAAGGTGAGCACATAGTAACCTTCTGTGATACGATCAATGTCGTATGCCAGACGGCGTTTACCCCACTTCTCCACTTTCTCGATTTCGCCGCCATTTGTGGTTATGATGTCGCTGTATTTAGCGATCGCCGCCTCAATGGCTTCTTCTTCGAGTGACGGAGCAATGATAAACATCACCTCGTATTTTTTCATCCAAGGCACCTCCTCCCTGTGGACTATCGGCCCCGCCGCTTGGACGGAGCAGGGAAGTCATCCATTATTATAGCATCTTGGCCTAAATGAATCAACTTTTTGTGTGAGCCTGCTGCAAAACCGTCTTGATACCCTTTTCAAATTTAACGCGCGGCAGCATCACCACGCGGCCGCACTGCAGGCACTTGATGCGGAAATCCATTCCCACCCGCATAATTTCCCAGTCGGTACCTCCGCAAGGATGCTCCTTCCGCATTCGGACCACATCACCCACTTGCAGCTTCATCGGCATCCCAATAGCACTCCTTCAACGCGGCTGAAATCAATCCGCTAATCAATCTTCCGAAATTCGGAGGTGCGCAACTCTTGCTGCGGCACTGCCGGATAAATGCCATGCGCGATTAATTCCTTCCAGACCGCCCCGCGCAGTTCGCGCTCAACCGCCCATTGCTGACCGGGGTCAGTCTTGGCAATCAACAGGTACGACACTCCGGTATGATCCACTCGGGATACGCCCAGCAAACTTGGGCCTTCCTGAACTTCATCGTGCTCTGCGGCAAACCTCTGGAACAGATTGCGCAATACACTTTCCACTTCCGTGCCGTGGGTGTCAATTGGGACGGTGACCTCGAAAAGCACGCGCATACGTGAACCCATATGATTAGTGACTTGACTAATCTGGCCATTGGGGACAATATGCAGCTGTCCCCCAAAATCGCGTATTTTGGTGACGCGCAACGTCATCTCTTCTACAGTCCCCGATACTCCGGACAAGGTCACATAATCTCCAACCGCGAATTGATCTTCGAATAACAGAAAAAAACCGGTAATGATATCACGCACAAGGCTCTGAGCCCCAAAACCGATTGCCACGCCGCCAATTCCTGCCGCCGCCAGCAGGGAGGCAATTGGTACACCCAGCTTGTTAAGAATCGTTAACCCGGCAATCAGATAAACAAGGTAGCGCATAACGCTCTTCAGCAATGGTACCAATGTCTTGGCGCGTCTATCAGAAATGTAACGCTTATCTTCCCGGAGCAGGTACGCTTCCAAACGTGCATTGACGATCCGCAATACCAGCGCGGAGGCAATAATGATTAGCGCAATGATCAGCGCTGCGCTAATCATTGATTTTAGGTTTTCCGCGCTCAGCAATTGCTTATATGAGCTAATTCCACTTTCCAATGCGGACAGCATACTAATCCCCCGTTTCCACTTTTTTTAACTTCGTCGCCCACTTCGACAGTCCTCTAACAAATTTCACCTGAGCGTCCAAAGAAAAGGGCTTGCCCAGATTGAAGGAACGAAGGCTTCAGAAGACGAATTCATAATCAAGCCTTTTTGGGCTTGCGGAGGTGAATGGCATTGCACGAAAGAATTCTGGTAGTCGACGACGAACAGGGCATACAAGGGTTTGTCGAAACGAATCTTGTCCGGGCCGGTTTTGAAGTGATTCAGGCTCTGAACGGAAAAACCGCCTTGCAGGAAGTCGCGGCCGGCAATATTGATTGTATTTTGCTTGATTTGGGCCTTCCCGATTCAGACGGTTTTGATATTTGCCGAGAGGTGCGCAAAAATCACACCATCCCGATTATCATACTCACCGCCAGAGGCGACGATATTGATAAAATTCTCGGCCTGGAACTGGGCGCAGATGATTATATTGTCAAGCCTTTTAATCCTCGCGAGCTGGTGGCCCGCATCAAGGCGGTTTTACGCCGCGTTGGCACGCCGCCCCCGGCCCCGGCCGACTCGGAGCAACAGAATTCGCGCCATATTAAGTTATTCGATTTAACCATCGATTTAGACCGCCATGAAGTGCGTCGCGGCGAGCGGCAAATTGATTTGACTCCGAAAGAATACGATTTGCTTTCATTCCTGGCGGATCATCCCGGCTATGCATTTACGCGGGAAAAGCTGCTACAGGAAGTCTGGGGTTATGATTTTTTTGGCGACGATCGCACCGTAGATGTGCATATTCGCCGGTTGCGCGAAAAGCTTGAAGATGATCCAAATACTCCCTTCTTCATTATTACCGTATGGGGTGTCGGCTATAAATTCCGGGAGCAAAACACATGAAAACAATCCGCCTGCGGCTGGCAGTAGTATTTATGACCGTCGTACTGGTTGCCCTTGGCATTATTCTGATACTGCATTACTTGTGGTTGACACGCTATCTAATTGATGATAAGGCGGCTCAGCTGGAAGATCAGCTAGCGGCGATCTCCCAATTCTCAGAGGTCTTTGTGCAGACTCCTGAGAATTTGCCGGTGGTGGCCAATAGTTTGCTACAGCAATTTGCCGCATTTGTCAGCGGTGATTTGGCCATTTTCGATTCGCTGGGATCTTTGGTTGCGTCCGATAGCGACTATGAACGCATTTTTGGGCATATCAGCGACCCTGATGATACTGGCTCCGCTGGCCCCTCTGAACTCGGCCGCCCGGCCGCTGGTCAGTTTCAGCGCGCCATTATCCAAGCCGAAGGCTCGCGGTGGCTGGTCGTTACCTCCGCCATCGGTAGTCAACCGTTGGGCTACGTTACGCAAGCCTTTTCATTGGCAGAGACGGATCGCTCCCTGGCAGCCACGCAATTGCGGCTTGTATATTCTATTCTTCTGGCATTGGCCGGTGCCGGCATTATCAGTTTAGTTCTGTCCAGCACGCTGACAAAGCCGCTGCTACAGATGCGCGATACGGCCCTTGCTTTGGCAAAAGGGGATCTTTCCAAGCGCCTTTCTTCGACCCGCCAGGACGAAGTCGGCGAACTCTCGCGCGGCATCGACCATATGGCGGACGAGATTCAGCGCATGCTCATTTCTTCGGAAGAAAATCGCAGGCGTTTATCAGCCATTTTGTCCAGCCTCTCCGAAGGGCTCCTCGCCATCGACGGTCAGGGCATCATCCGTTTGGCCAATCCGGCAGCGGCGCGCCTATTTAATGAGCAGAGCAACAGGCTGGTCGGGCGCACAGCCGACGGCCTGCTTCCGATGGGCCGCATGGAGTCGATTATCTCCGCCGCCCTGAACGCCGGTGGATTGTATGCCCACGAATTGGAGTGGCCTTTCCGGCCTGACACTGCCATTCGCATCACTTGCGTCCCCTGGGAAGTCGAAGGCGGCCAAGGTCTGATCATTACTCTGCGTAATGTGACCGATTTGCGCAAGTTGGAGGAAAAACGCCAGGAATATATTTCCCGGCTTTCTCATGAGTTGCGTACTCCGCTCACGATTATCAAAGGGTACCTAATTACATTGCTCGACACGCCTCCGGAAGAGCTTCCTGCTGAGACGGGTACCTTGCAGACGCTGGATCGCGAAACGGACCGCCTTACCCGCATGGTTGAGGAGCTCTTGGAAGCTTCCCGGCAGCGCAGTGCAGTGTTAAGCTTAAACATCAGCCCCGGCCGACTGGATGAGGTTATTCGGGAAAGTATGGAGGGTCTTGCGAATCATGCCGCCAGGCAGCAGATCAAGCTGCATGTTTCTTTGCCGGCCGCGATGCCCTTAATTCCGATCAGCCGTGATCATATAAAGCAAGTCATGCTGAATCTGCTTGACAACGCGATTAAATATAACGACCCCGGAGGAAACGTCTTTGTTACCGCAGAAGTTAATCCCGACAATTTGGCGGTGACCGTCCGGGACGATGGCCATGGCATCGCCAGTGAGCATCTGCCCTTTATCTTTGGCAGGTATTACCGCGCATCAGATCAAGACAAGAGCGGTTCGGGGCTTGGGCTGGCAATTGTCAAAGAGATTATTGAGGCGCATGGCGGTGAAATTGACCTTGCCAGCGGGTCGGAAGGAAGCACCATCCGTTTTATGCTGCCGCGTTGATGAACCCGGCGCTGGTCGGTCGGGCCAATCGCCTCGGCGCTGCCGCGCTAATTGTTTTAAACGTTTCGTAACATTCATGTAAACAGAGGTTCGCAACTTTATGGCATGATTAAACCAGAGGGGGGATCCGCATGACCTGCAAGAGCAACCTCAACCGTACCCGCAGGAGCCCAATGGCCGGCCTGAGGCACGCGCAGATAGTCGTCGTCATGATCCTGATCTTGGGGCTGGCTTCGGTGATCTTTTCACAGGAATCTCTGGCCAATCGAGCGGTCATGGGGGAGATCCGTGCTGTATCAAATGTGAAAGTGGACGGACAATTGTCTGAATGGCGCGGTTTTTCTCAGATTAATATCAACAGTGCCGCTCAATGCATTTCCGGCGCCAACCGCTGGAAGGGATCTGCCGATCTTTCCGGACGTATTATGCTGGCTTATAGTGCCAGTCATCTATATATCGCCGGCGAAATCCGCGATGATAAATTGGTTAATGATCAGAAAGGCATTCTCATGTGGAATGGCGATTGTGTCCAAGTCTTTATCGATACGGATTTGGACGGCGACTATGATACGACAGTCTATAACGCCGATGATTTCAGTTTTGGCATTTCTCCGGGTACGGACGGCAAAGAGCCCGAATGGACGATCTGGCAGCCTGCCGGCAAACAGATCGGGACCATTCTCGGAACCTCGCTCGGATTAGTCCGTACCTCAGAAGGTTATAATTTTGAGCTTGCCATCCCCTTGGAGCACATTGGCCTGCGTCCAACCCCTGGCAAGTCATTTGGGATGGGGATCATCCTGATTGATTCTGACGAACCCGGTGTCGTCAAAAGCCAGCTGGCGAATGTCCCAGCCAATGCCTGGCGGGATCCGACGCTATTTGCCAAAGTGACCTTTCGCTAAATCAGCGCCGCGTCCGCACTCACACGCGCGCTCTCCGGGAAGCATGATTGCGCAAATCAGGGCCATCGCGATCGCAACCGGAAACAGCAGAAAAGCCCTGTGATACGCTCCTTGCGAGAAAACCCTCACTCCATCAACGACTTTGCCCTGCCAACCGGCATCAAGCATCCTGCCGACCGCAGCATTCATCAGCGCTCCACCAAGGAATCCGCCGGTATTGACCACGCTGATGGCGGTGCCGGAATACCTGACGTCGTTTCTCTCTTTAACCGCCGCGAATGTCAACACAAAGACAATCGCACTCAGACCAATCAAGAACAGCAATATGGGCAACAGCCACCTGGGCAGGAGCGCTCCGTCTGCGGCGGGTGTAATTAAGAGTGTCCATAAGATCCCCTGGACGATGACTCCGCCGACGACGATTGGCTTTTTGCGTTTACATTGGTCGGACAGCCAACCCCAAAAAAGTGATCCCAGTGCAATACCGAGTGAAACCATCAAGGTGTAACTGGAGGCAACCCCCTTGGGTAGCTGATACACTTGCATCAGGTATGAGATCCCCCATAATCCATTGAATGAGAAGGTGGCCGAGCTGGCTCCCAGATAAATCAGAAAGCACAACCAGGTCAGCCGGTTGCGGAAGATCATCTTCAGCGCGCTCCACAGTTCCGGAAGGGCAAGGCCGTTTTGGCCGGCCTGCTCTGCAACGGCCGGGAAACCGAGATCCTGCGGATAATCGCGCACGACCAAATAAACCAAAACCGCCACCACAAGGCTGATCACACTGAGGACGATAAAAGAGCCGCGCCAACCAGTATATAATACTAACATCGCCAGCGGAGTGGCAGCTGTCATCGCGCCAAAATTGCCGGTAATGGAAGTACAGCCTGTCATGGTGGCGAAGCGCCCGGTCGGAAACCAAAGTGTCAGGAAACGTAGCACGCCAACATAGATAACAGCGGTGCCAATCCCAACCAGTGCCCGGGAAACAGAAATCAGGGCCAGACTGCCGGAAAAGGCTGTCAGGGCAGCTCCGATGGCTGCCACCGCCATGCCTGCAAAGGCGGTGCGGCGTGCCCCGATCGAATCACATAGAATGCCGCTCGGAATTTGCATAAGGGCATAGAAATAAAAGTAAATCGAAGCCAAATTGCCCAGCGCTGTTCCGCTGAGGCCCAGACCTTTCGGTGGGGTCGCCGCGAGGTTATCTGCTACTGCGGCGATATGATATCTGTGGACGAAAACGACAAAAAAGGCGGCCGCCAGTACTGCCCAGCCGCCCCATTGATATCTTCTGAACGAATGCGCACGCTCTTTCACCCGATTACCTCCACTCGCTTGCTGCCTCTATTACCGTTTTAAATCATATTCCATAACTATTGTATGGCCCACTTCCGGCGGGTCCATTTCGAAATGCCTGAAGCCAAGCGTGAAGAATGCTTGAAACAGCGCTTGGTCCTCCGGACAGTTGCAGACTAAAGAACTTCTTCCTGACTTTTGCGCCAGATGTTTCCCAAGCTTCACCAATCGGTTAAGACTTGCCACTTCTAACCCATTGGTCAGCAACGGCAAGAATTGATAATAGGCCTGCTCATGATGATCAACTTGAAAAATGGCAAGTTCACCGGTTGTGGGAAACAGATAAGCTGCCTGTTCGGCGATCCAGCGTTGCATCTGCGCCCGGTCGTACTGCCAGAATACCCAGGCATGCGAAATAAAACCACCAGCCTTTTGCAGCCATGGCGAAGCGGCAATCTGTGACCATAATGCATCATCGAGATCAGTCATGGTCATCAAACGAAATTCTTCCTCCGGAGGTACGGCCTGCGCAACAGCAAACGCCTCTCCCTCCCCAGTAGCAAAGCTCAATTCAAACTGCACAAAGCGTTGTATTTCGCGAAATCCATACTTATGCAGAATATGAATGCTTTCTGAGTTACCGTAATATGTAGCGAGTCGAAGCGAACGTAGATTGCGGGCGCGCGCTTTTTCAATAAAATAGCTGGTCAGTTTTTGAGCGTAACCTTGCCCTTTATATTCGGTGTTTCCGCGCAAACCTTCCAGCCAGCCGTCCTGGCCATTCAAGATGGTCAGTTTGCCCAGCGTGGCAATGTGGCTGGCGCGTGCGGGGCGGCCATTGGGTACGCCGAGGCCGGTGTGCTCATCCGGGCCGTCATCCATAACCTCAACGACGCAGAAATCCCCTTCCGGATCCCTAATCCAGTCGGAAACCACATGGGGAATATAGTCTCCCCCGTCCCAAATCTCGGCGCATAATTCCTGGATGCGCGGAATATCTCCTAATTCAGCTTTGCGTATCGTGTCCTGCATATCTGCTCTCGTTCTCCTTCTTGATAGCAGCGCGTGCTTTGCTTTGGATCGACCTATTTCATGCGTAACTTTCGCCGATCTATGGCAAACTCCTTTTGAGAGGAACGCGGGAGGAACTTTGGGGACGGTTCTAAAAGTTCATTATGGGATATTATGGTAAATTGAACTTTTAGAACCGTCCCCAAAGTTCCAAAGCTCGCCAAAGGAGTGTTTTGCCTTGAAACGGTCTTATGTGATCATAGTATTGATGGTAGCTCTCGCGGCGGCTGCGCTCCTGTGGCTGAGGGAAAACCCGGATGCCAATGCTAATGCGTTTCAACGCCAGTTTAAAAAAGAACTGGCTGCTCTTTACCCGTATTCCAAAGTGCAGGGCAATGATCTATCAAGCCTGGAATGCGACTTGGGCAATGGCCTGATGCTCCTGAACCTGGAGTCGCTCTTTAAAGCATGGCGGCATGATCCCAAATTGCGTGATAATTTGGTAACGCATTATCTGACAGTCCTCTCCAAATCACAAAATATCGGGCAGTACAAACTGGTGGCGGCCCGCGTTTTTCCTCAAATCCGGCCAGCCAGTTTTGGCGCGGTATACTCTGGCAGTGATCTTGCCCCTGTTTCAATGGAGCTTTTCGGCAATCTGGCAGTTTTCTATGTCGTAGAATTTCCGGATCGTACTGTTTATTTGACGCATAAGCATTTGTCGGATTGGCGCGTTACACTGCCAACGGTGCATGAAGGTGCGCTTGCCAACCTGCTCAAGCGCACCAGGAAACCGGTCCTCCTGAAGGGATCGCCAGGCTTGTACGCTTACTTGCAGGGCGACGGCTACGACGCCACACGTATTCTCATTGTCGATGAGCTTAAAGCATCCTGTGGCAATCTGCAGCAGCCTTTCTATTTCGCCGTCCCGCATCGTGACGCGCTTTACATTCTCAATACCGCCGGACTCAATAATATAACAGCGCCTCTCAATAAACTGGAGGCGCTCACGCGGCATCTCTACCGCTCTTCTCATCGTTTTCTGTGCCCGGAGGTCATGGTATATGGCGCTGACGGGTATTTGACGCTAGAGGATTATCGCGCCCAGCACTAAGACCGCTTTCCTCTTTCCTTGTTCCAGGCGGGATTCCCATATTTCTCAAGCATCAATTGCTCTGCGAGTAGACGCTCATTTTCCGTGAGGCTCCCGCGCTGCAAATCCAGGCCCAGCGTTTGCGCAAAGCCGGCGATCATCGCGTCAATGACAGTAGCAGGTTCGATTTGGGGCGGTTGTTTCTGTTGCTGTTGCTGTGCCAGTTCCTCTGACGATCGCTCTGCCATGGCCAGGGCTTCTCTGATGCCGGTCGCCCGGCCCTCAAAAATACGCCGGCTTCTTTCGCGGACTTCTTCCCGCTCAAAACGAAGCAAAGCAAAAAGCTCCCGAGACTGCGTTTCCAGCAGAATCGACCCATGCTGCAACAGTGCCTCATCCCGTCGGACTTGCGCACTACCGATGATTTTCTTGCCACCAACGGTAATTTCATACCAGGAGGGCGAATCAAAACAAGCGGCTGAACCCCGCAGCCGTTCGGCAATGTCGCCGTCCGTCACACCCTCCACCGGCTTGTGACTGCGCACTTCCAACCCCAGGAGTTCCAATCCGCGCGCCAAGCCGCCGCTAATCCATTGATAAGAAGCCAGCACAGTGCCTGCAGCCCCATAAGAACGACTTGCCACAATGGCGTAGGTAACTTCTTTATTGTGCAGCACGGCCCGCCCGCCGGTTGGTCTCCGGACCACCGCAACCCCATTGGCCGCGCAGGCCTCCAGATCAATTTCCTTGGCCAGGTCCTGAAAATAGCCTAACGAAAGCGTGGGCACCTGCCAGAAATAAAAACGAACGGTCGGGGGCACTTGCCCCCGACCATGTTCAATCAGAATGGCTTCGTCAACCGCCATGTTCCAGGCGGCTTCCTGGGGACCATCAATCAGCAGCCTCCAGGGCGCATCAACGCAGGCGCGCTCATGCTTGTGCTCGTGCTCGCGCTCGTGTTTGCATTCGCCAACGCACGCGTCGCACGCGTCCCACGCGTCCGCATCCATGACCGTGACCGCCTCATCCAAATTGACGTTGACGCTCACTTCGCAGCAGCCCATTTCAGAACCGGATTGCGGGCAGCGCCTACTTCATCCAAACGGCCTACCGGGGTCGTGGTAGGAGCAGCATACAGGTTCTCAGGATTGGCCTCCGCCTCCTCAGCAATACGAATCATCGCTTCGGAGAATTCATCGAGTGTTTCAATGCTTTCCGTCTCAGTCGGCTCGATCATCATGGCTTCATCTACGATCAACGGGAAATAGACTGTCGGTGCATGGTAGCCAAAATCAAGCAAACGCTTTGCCATATCCAGCGTGCTGACGCCAAAGTTCTTCTTTTGCCGCTTGCCGGATAGCACAAACTCATGCATGCAGATCCGATCATACGGCAAATCGAAATGCGACTTTATGCGGGCCAGCACATAGTTGGCGTTCAGCACCGCCAGTTCAGAAACTTCTTTGAGCTCGTGTCCCTGAGTCAGGATATACGCGAATGCCTTCACCAAGACACCAAAGTTCCCGTAGAAAGCCTTCACCTTGCCGATGGAAAGCGCATTCTTCTCTTCGAAATAATAGTTGCTTTGCGCATCCTTACCGACTAACGGATAAGGCAGGAACGGCACCAGATGCTCTTTGACACCTACCGGGCCAGAGCCTGGACCGCCACCACCGTGCGGGGTTGCGAACGTCTTGTGCAGGTTCAGATGAACCACATCGAACCCCATATCGCCGGGACGTGAAATCCCCATAATGGCATTCGTGTTGGCGCCATCGTAATAAAGCAAACCGCCAGCTTCATGGATGATATCCGCAATTTCTGCAATATTCTCATCGAACAGGCCCAAGGTATTCGGGTTGGTCAGCATCAGCCCGGCGATATCCGGACCCATTAACTTGCGTAGCGCCGCAAGGTCGACTCCGCCGCGTTCATTCGATTCAACCTTGACAATGTCAAAGCCACAAACAGCTGCCGAAGCAGGGTTAGTGCCATGGGCCGAATCCGGTACGACGATCTTGCGCCGGGTGGTGCCTTCGTTTCTACTGGCGTGGTACGCCTTAATAATCAGCAACCCCGTATATTCACCATGCGCTCCGGCAGCCGGTTGCAGTGTAAACCGCTTCATGCCAGTAATTTCACAAAGGCTCTCTTCCAGGCGATACATTAGCTCCAAGGCACCTTGCGTCAGCTCGGCCGGCTCGTAAGGATGGATTGCGGAGAAGCCTGGCAAGGCTGCCACTTCTTCATTCACTTTCGGGTTGTATTTCATCGTACAGGACCCGAGCGGATAAAAGCCGACATCTACGCCGTGATTCATCCTCGACAAGCGGGTAAAATGTCTGACTGTGTCAATTTCTGACGTTTCCGGGAGCTCGGGCGCGTCTTTGCGCAAGAGGCCGGCTGGCAAATAGCTGGACGGGTTTTGCATCGGCAGATCCGCTTCCGGCAATGAAGCCCCACGGCGACCAGGAGCAGACAATTCAAAAATCAAGGCTTCCGTCATTTTAATCCCTCCAGTGCGCGCACCAGGGCGTCAATTTCCTCGCGGGTTCTGCTCTCCGTCACGGCGATCAGCAGCTGATTTTCTCCGGCTTTGGCGGACTTTCCGGCATTCCCGACTTGCGCAAGCGCATCCATCGGGACTCCAGCCAGGATCTGCTGCTCACTTAGTTTGTCGAAAATGCGACGTGCCGGGAGAGGCGTTTCTACCAGGAATTCTTTAAAGAACGGTGCCTTCGGATAGACCAGTTTGTAACCGGGCAGGGCGGTGATGCGTTCCGCCGCATAATGCGCACGGTTAATGCATTGCACGCCCACTTCCCGTAAACCCTCTTTCCCGATCAGGGAGAGATAGACGCAGGCTGACAACGCATTCAAAGCCTGGTTGGAACAGATGTTGGAAGTCGCCTTTTCTCTGCGGATATGCTGTTCCCTGGTTTGTAGAGTCAAGACAAAACCTCTGCGGTCGTCATGATCCTTAGTCATGCCCACGACTCTGCCAGGCAAGCGCCTGATCAAAGCCTCGCGGCAAGCCATAAAGCCCAGGAATGGTCCGCCGAAAGAAACCGGGTTGCCCAGCCCTTGGCCTTCCCCCACAACAATATCGGCACCCTGATTGCCAGGTGCCTCCAAAACGCCGAGCGCGAGCGGATCAACCACCGCCACTGTCAGCGCCTTATGGTCATGCGCGGTCTGGAATAGCGCTGCCAAGTCCTCGACGATACCGTAGAAGTTGGGCGACTGGACAACCACGCAGGCGGCCCCGCCGGCTTCGGCGGCCATTTTGGCAACTGCCGCCGCATCGGTCACGCCGTTCGCAGCTGGTATAACCTCGACTTGGTAACCGCGAGCCCAGGCATAAGTATCAAGGACCGCACGGTATTCCGGATGTACTGTTCCGGACACGAGTATCCGGTTTTTTCTGGTTTCCACGGCGCACATATTCGCCGCTTCCGCCATAGCAGTGGCCCCGTCATACATGGAGGCATTGGAAACGTCCATGGCAGTCAGGGCCGTAATCATCGATTGGTATTCAAAAATGGTCTGCAATACGCCCTGGCTCACTTCTGCCTGATAAGGAGTATAGGCAGTCACAAACTCCTGCCGGTTAACGATGGTCCGTAGCGCAGCAGGAATATAATGATCATAAGCCCCGGCGCCCATAAAAGAGACATATTGAGTCAGATCACCGTTCGCGCCGGCCATCCTCCTCATTTCCCGCAACAAGGCATGTTCGGATAAGGGGGCACCCAGATTTAGCGGGCGCTGCATCCGAACCTTTTCTGGAATCTCCTTGAATAAGTCCCCGATGCTTTTAACGCCGATGGCTGACAGCATGCGGGCAATATCCTGGTCGCTATGTGGCGTATACCGCAAATAAATCACCGCCTGTCAATTGTCAATGATGCCGGATTTTGATAATCCGGGAACATTACGCAAATATTACGTAAACATTAAAAGAGGGCGGCCGCTCAGTGCCGCCCAAAGAAGCGGGTATGATCTTAAAGAGTACTGCAGAAATTATCATAGTCTTCTGCATCCATAAAATCATTCAGTTCATCGGGATTTTCGATTTCGATGACTGCGATCCAGCCTTGGCCATAGGGATCTTTGTTGATCAGTTCAGGACTATGAGTCAGCTCTTCATTTACTTCCAATACTTCGCCGGAAAGTGGGCAAAAGATATTGGAAACAGCTTTGACTGATTCTACTTCGGCGAGTTCGTCGCCACCAGCAAACCTCTCACCGACCGGCGGAAGGTCTACATATACAATATCCCCCAGCTCTTTCTGGGCGTATTCAGAAATACCGATGTAGGCTTTCTTGCCTTCAACTCGAACCCATTCATGATCTTCAGTAAATTTAAGAGCCTTAATGTCCATTGTTAGTTTCCTCCCTTTGAGCCTATTTTTTTACATGTGAGGGCACGAAAGGTGCCTTAACTACCTTTGCTTTGAGAATTTTACCGCGGATATCGATCGCGATCTCTGTACCGATCTTTGATGAGCCGGTCGGGACATAGGCCAAACCGATGTTTTTGCCGGTGCTTGGTGAAACCGAACCACTCGTTACTTCGCCAACAGGCTGCCCATCAATAATAACCGGGCAATGCTGTCTGGGAATGCCGCGATCAACCATTTCAAACGCTGCGAGTTTGCGCTCCAAGCCTTTTTCTTTGATGCTCTTTAGGGCCGCGGATCCGATGAATTCTTTGTCCAGTTTGACAACCCAGCCCAGGCCCGCTTCCAGAGGATTGGTCTGATCAGAAATATCATTGCCATAAAGGGCAAATTTCATCTCCATCCGCAGGGTATCACGGGCGCCCAGCCCCACAGGCACTAAATCATACTTTTCTCCGACTTGGAACAGTTTATTCCAGGTCTCCAGAGCGTATTCATTTGGCAACAGCACTTCAAACCCGTCTTCTCCAGTATAACCGGTGCGGGAAATCAGAATCGCATTCTTTTTATCCTGATAATCAAGTTCGATGGCGTGGTAGTATGGCAGACTGCGCACGCTTTCCCCGTAAAACGCGGCAACAATATCTTCCGCATGGGGACCCTGAATGGCAAAGATCGCAAACTCGCTGGACCGATCCAGTACTTCGACGCGACCTTTAATATGAGATTTGAGCCAATTAAAATCCTTGGCAATGTTGGACGCATTGACCACAAGCAGATACCTGCCAGGCAACTTGGTGATGAGCAAATCGTCAACGATTGTACCGTTTTCGTAGCATAGCGCCGAATACTGCGCTTGCCCGTCGCTGATGACCGACACGTCATTAGTCATCACGGACTGCAGAAATTCCAGCGCATCGGGTCCTTTCACCTCAATTTCACCCATATGGCTGAGATCGAACATCCCCGCCTTTTCGCGGGTGGCCTGATGTTCAGCAACAATACCTTCGTAATAGACAGGCATTTCCCAGCCGGCAAAGTCAATTAGACGTGCCCCCCGGGCTTTATGCCACTCATATAACGGCGTGCGCTTGAGTTCTCCCATAAAATTGATCCTCCCGTACTCATAATTCCTTAATCGACATGCGCCAATTCATGCTCATCATTCCTGAATTGACGCTGGACAATCCGGATATTCGCTAGATGATTCGATACTCCTCCAAAAAAACCGTTTACTTTCCAATCATCCTCGCCGCGCTTCTGTCACCATGAGCCCTCCGCTGCGATATAATAAAGCACATCAGAAAGGGGAATTGGTATGTTAAAATTGCTCGAAAAAATCATGAGTCCGATTTTGAAAAAAAGGGGTCAAACCATGATTCTCCTGGTGCGTCGCCGCAAATAGGCGCGACGACTGGCTTCTGTGCGCCCACGCTTCCTGAACGCCATTCTCAGAAAAGGCCGCCAATAAGGGCGGTGATTGCGGGAGCCCAGTGCACTATGGGAATCACGACAAACAAAGCCGGAAGGAAATTCGGAACACGAATAGGTTTCCACCCCAGCATGTTCACTCCAATGCCAAAAACAAGCATACCGCCGACAGCAGTCAGATCCAAGACGACCGGCCCCGGCAAAATACTTTGCACACTGGCAGCCAGGAGGGTTAGCCCGCCCTGATAAGCCAGAATCGTCAGTGCAGATAAAAGCACACCGGGGCCTAAGGCGGCAGCAAAGGCGGCGGCGGCGATCCCGTCAATTACCGCTTTAGTCAGCAAAATCCCGGAATCCCCGCTGAGCCCGTCAGCGATAGCGCCGGTAATTGCCATCGGCCCAATCCCAAAAACCAAGCTGGCATAGATAAAGCCCTTGCCAACCCCCCCGCCAGCCGCGGCAGCAGTGCCAGCAGCACTATCCACAGCCACACCCGCGGCCCCAGCCGCAGCGTTCGGGGTAAACTTCTTCTCCAGCCAAACCTCGAGCTTCTTGATGCGACCATCAATGTCAATCCAGGCGCCGATCAGGCCACCAATAATCATGGCCAATAGTACCAGGATAAATTCCTGACCACCCAAAAACTGCTTAATGCCATAGAGCAGGACAAACAATCCCACGCCCTGCATCAGTGTTTCCTGAGATTTCTCGGACAAGATATTGCGAAAAGTCAGGCCCAGCAGGCCTCCGATAAAGATCGCCGCTGCATTAACCAGGGTTCCGGTCATGATCATCAACATTCCCTTTCGGACCATCATCATATTTCTTTTTCGAGCCGAAGTCGAAAAATGTGCGCATAATTAACCATACGCCAATGGCCACCAAGACAACTGGCCACCATTTCCAGGCGTCTGGCCCAATCAGGCGATAGTTGATGCCAAAACCAACCGCGCTAACGGCCAGTAAGATAAATGCCGGAAACAAAAGTCCGCCTTCGGGCTCAAAGATATAAAGCATGACAAAGCAAAGGCCAAGGATCCCCGGGAATGCCGGCCATGTCAAATGAAATCCGTCAATAATGCGATTAGCCCATAATAGAAACAGCAGCCCCAGCAAAGTAAAAAACGTAGCCGGGAAAATGGCCCCCCGCGTCGAACGTGATGAAAACGCCATCGCTGCGAAAAACAGCCCTGGCACCAAAATAAACAATGGCCAGAGTACTGAGATGCGATAATCAAAAGCTCCTGTCGTTAGCAGCAACAGTAATACGCCGCACAAGATCAGGAAAATGCCTGCGAATATGCGACCGCTTCTGTTGTTGTTCGCCATACCTGACACCTTCTTTGATAAAACT
>ENA-UOOM01001156-UOOM01001156.1-fermentation-metagenome-genome-assembly--contig:-NODE-1156-length-26556-cov-20.788687_pt1 | contig 26556 bp, 27 predicted proteins | sample MGYA00245781_ERZ724031 | MGnify/ENA primary metagenome ERZ724031 (study PRJEB28704, sample SAMN03018317) | fermentation metagenome | biome: anthropogenic terrestrial biome; feature: soil... | reverse complement strand
CGACGCGTTATGATATACTATATCCCGCCAGGCTGATATATATTCGGGTTAACGCGGGTCGTATAATCGAGTCCGTCAACTGCCTGTCCCCCACTTAAGGTTGCCGGGCTCATCCGCCCGGAACATCCCCCTCATACGGACGGACATCATCAGGAAGCACGTATCCCGGCTGTTACGGCACTCCGGGGCGGTCAGGAGGAACTGCCCCGCCGGAGGCGCCGCGACCGGGTTACGATGCCGAGACGTATACGGTCAGCGTCCTGACGGTGACCTCCACGTCGGATAGGAACTCAAGCGTTATCGTGTCGTGATCGTCGGCAACGATCGGGGGATGCAGTTTTACGTCCCCAGTATACGTGCAGTTAAGGTCATCCAGGTCTTTCCGGAGCTCGTTCGCCAGGTTTGCCGAAAAGTTCGACGCTACCGCATCCGTGCTGCTGTTGGTAAAGGTGAAATTCAGCCATGTGGGCGTAAACTCCTCCGGTCCAGAGATTTCTGCTTTAACCCTAAGTACAGCGTGACCATTGCCGCTGGCAAACTTACTTTGTCCGGGTGTGATGTTCACCACATTGACCGTGAGGTTTGAGAGGTGGCCGGAACTGTTCTTCTCCGGCTCAAATCCGATAAACGATCTCCCGAATGGGGAGAACGAAAACTCCGATTCCGAAGCGAGCACATCCTCCATGGTGTACGCCTCCAGCGGCGTCGCTCTCCCCCCTTTCGTGACGTTGACGTAGCCGTACTGCCAGACGTACCCCTGCTCCTCCCAGAACGTGTAGGAGGGTTCGAATGCGACGTTCACCATGCTGCAGTTGGCGACGGGTTGGGAATCTATATAGATGTCGGTGAAATTGCCGATGTCCTTGACGGCGAGCATCCCGCTTGATTTTTCAGGGCTCATCAGGACGTCGCCCGCGCCGAGGGGTATCGGGTAGCCGTAGGAGATACCACCCGCTTTCTTATATACGATGTGCTCGATGTCGCTTGAGAACTCCATGAAGGCTTCCTTCACGGAGTTGGTCCGGTCGATCTCCGACTGCTCCTTGAGGCCGGGGACGTAGGTCGTGGCATACAGCGAGACGAACGTCGCAATCACCGCGAGAAGCAGCATCAGCGCGACGACGGAGGAGACTGCATCGTCGCCTCCGCCATTGCGGGTCTTTTGCATCGCGGCGTTCAATCCGGAATTTTCTGATCTACCCATTGTTTTTCACCTCCAATGTCACAGAATGTAGACGAAGAGCACGATCGAGGCGAGCAGAAAGATGACGGTGTGCTTCAGTCCGGCAAGGATGTTGTTCGAAGAGAGCTGGCCCGCCATGATCCCCGAAAATCCTCCGATGATGATCCCGACCCTGAACATATCCTGCACGTTCCCCGTGATGTCGAAGGTGACGTTCATCTCCCTGAAACTCGCCACGAACGCATCGTTCAACTGGTACGCACAGTAGAGGTAGATGCCGAACGAGAGGTAGATGACTGCGAGGTACACGAACGAGACATTGAACCTCTTCAGTTTCATTTTCAGGTAGTGTTCCAGGTCCCCGATGGCGATGGTCAGGATGTCTCTTAAGTAATCGGTGATCTCGCTTGCCTTGACAATGAGAGAGATGGCCCGTTTGACGGAAACAAGACCGATCCGTTCTTCCATGCGTATGAGCGCGCTCGATGTGCTGTATCCCCATTTCATCTCCTCGGACGCAATCTTCAGTTCGGATGAGAGAACGCCGATCTTCGACCGGGACACCATGTCGACCGCGCCCTGGAGCGTCATGCCGACGTCCTTCATGTCGGCGATATCCCGGAGGAGCTCGGGCAGCTGCGCTTCGACCTTGTTCGAGTAGATCTTGCGCGCTTCATACGCGAGGAGAACCGGAATCGCAAGAGCGATGACTAAAATGCAGATAAACGTTTCAATCGTATATTTCGGGAAGACCTGAGCGAATCCTCCGGTGAAGTACCACCCGGTAACGATCAGGGCAAGAATCATGCCGATGAAAAGGCCGATCTGATAGTCGGAGATGTAAAACCGAAACGGGTGCTCCAGGATCTCCCTGACCCTCAGCCATTTCTTCCGTGCCTCAAGATTTTTGATGAAATCGAGGTTATGCTCTTTTTCAGGCTGCTTCTTGATGATTTCATCGGCAAACTCCGACTCCCGGATCTCGCGGCGCGAGATCGTCAGGTTGTCGCTTGGCAGCAGGTAATAGAGGATCACGATCAGGGCGATCGCTCCCAGGGGGAGCGCGATGTACATCAGCGGCATGACGCCCGCCATCTGCCCCCTTCCGGAGAGGTTCTGTGCGACCAGCATGATGATGATTGCAATCGGCCCTGCAACGAACGCCGTCACATACACCTCGGCTATCATCTCCATGACCTGGAGGGTCGTTTCAAGCTCCTGCCGGGCGATCTCGCGGAACCTCTCGGAGCGGGAGTCGAAGAACTCCTTCATGTCCCCGCCTGTTTTGAAGACCAGCGCCAGGTCGTTGAGGAGGTCGGCGAAATTCTCGGACGGCGTGGTCTTCTGCAGGTTCCTCATTGCCGTCAGGAGGTCTTCGCCGAAGAGTTCGACGTCGCGGACGATCATTCCGCATTCGCGGGAGACCTCCCCGTACAGGTCCTCCGCCTCGAAGACGCTTTTAAAAAGGGAGTACAGAGTGACGTTTGTGGAGAGGGCCTCCATATAGGTGATTGCGTAAGGGAGATCCAGGTCGATGCGCGTTTTCCGGCCCCTCGCCACCAGCGAAGGGTACGAGATGAGCGCGCAGAAGATGCCGACAACGAGCACGGCGAAGATCAGAAGATGCGATACGGAGGGGGGGAGAAACGGGAGCGGGTTTATCGAGACTTCGAAGACCAGGAAGAGCAGGTGCAGCAGCATATACCCGAGTGCGCAGAGCAGCGTGATCACGATGCAGAAATGGAGGTATAACTCATATTTGACGGGGATACGCGCTCCCGACAGCGATTTTTTGAGTTTTTCCCGGTCCAGCACGGGGCCTATGAACGAATTAAACTGCATGATACGTCGACTTCCTCAATTCGTTGATAAAATGCGAGATGGTATCGATGTCGTAGACCTTCCTGTCGACCATCCGCAAAAGAAGGTTTTTCCGGAGATCAAGTTGGGACTGCAGTTCTTCCTCGGTCCACCCGTTGACGTAGGCGATATTCTCGAGGGTCTTCGATCGTTCGTAGACCTTATCGAACGTATCCGTCTTCAAATTCCATTCATACAATGGATTCCAGCGAATATCACCGCCATCCACCTGTATCTCGTTGAGGGAGAGGCACCGCCGGAACCCGACGCCCGCCCGGTACTGCAACCCCTGGATCAGCATGAGGTCCAGGGCACCGAACATCACGTCCGGGACGTTGATGGGGTCGTGAGTCAGCCGGTTTATCGCCTCGTTCACGCCTCCGGCGTGCAGAGTGGAGAAGGTGGTATGGCCCGTGTTCATGGCCTGGAACAGGGTCTGCGCTTCTTCGCCCCTGACCTCTCCCACAATGATGTACTCGGGCCGTTGCCGGAGCGACGCTTTCAGGAGCGTGAACATATCCACGTCCCCGGCAGCGAGATTTTTTCCGCCTTCACGGGTCTTGAGGGGAAGCCAGTTCTTGTGGGGAAGCTGGATCTCGCGCGTGTCTTCGATAGAGATGATCTTGGAGATCCCCGGGATGAAGAACGAGACCGCGTTCATCGTAGATGTTTTTCCGCAGGCCGTTCCCCCGACGATGATCATGCTCTTGTTGTTCTCCACGCAGAGCCAGATGACGGCCATCAGGTCTGCGCTGTAGGTGCCGAGGGTGATGAGGTCGACCGGGGTCATCGGGTCCGCCTTGAATTTACGTATCGTGAACGAACTTCCTTTTGCGGAGATGACGTCGCTGTAAGTTATCTGCACTCTCGAACCCCCGGGCAGCGCCGCGTCGACCAGCGGCGTCGTAAGCGACATCTGTTTGTTGGCTTTCTGGGCGATCTTCAGGGCGTATTTGTTCAGTTCGTCATCGTCGAACTGAATGTTCGTGGCGAGATTTGCGTATTTGCGGTGATAGATGAAGACCGGTACGTTCGCTCCGTTGCAGGTGATATCCTCGATATGTCGATCGTGCATGAGCGAGTCGATCTTTCCGAAGCCGGTGAAGTTGCGCCTGAGGAAATAGATGAGGACGGCCAACCGGTCTTCGGTAATTTCCGGGTCAAAGGACCTGATGATCTCTTTTACCCTGTTCTCGTCGAACGTGACGTTCTCCCTGCGGACCGAGGGGGTATAGATCAGAACGTTCCTCAGTTCTTCATACGTCTCCTCGAGAAGTATGAACTCTTTTTCGGAGACCTCGGGCTCGACGACGATGTACTCGGGGTCCATCTCCCAGTTTTTCAGTATTTTTGCGTAGGTAAACGGGGGGACGAGCCAGTATCTCTCCATCATCCGCGTCTCTTCTTCGGGATCGAGGGGCGGAAGCGAAGGTTCGCCTCCGGAGAAGCTGCCCGAGACGATCTCGTCCACAAGGTCTACCTCACCCTTCCCGTCGCCGGCCGGGCCCTCATGGAGCGGCCGGAGATACCCTCGGAGCCTCTCGATCAACTCCCCGCCTCCGCCCGGGGCGCTGCCCGGCGGCGTTTCAAGGGAATGCTCCCTCTCTCTCCCGTCTCCCCTGCGCAGGTTCGTTAAGATACCCAGATATCTTCCGACTTTTCCGGAAGGCTTTGCCGTTTCCCGATCGGGCGCATCGGACCCCATTATCGGTCACCCCCTCGTGCATACGCAATGCTTTGGTCGATCATCTCTGCGATAGTCGGTGGAAAACATCGGCTGCCCGGACTGCGGATTCCGCATCGCGGCGTTCCGGAGGTCATGGCAGCGGCCCCCTCCCATGCATCTGGATGGCTACCTCGGCTTCGCAGTTTCTCACGAAGGTTACGATGTAGAAGTTGCCGGTCTCGTAGAACGCGTGGTAGTTGACGGTCTCCTGCCCGGACGTGTGGCCGTGCGCGAACTCGCCGACGAACTTCACCGTGCTGTTCCCTTCGTCCACCTTGTAGACGACGAACCGCATCTCCGAGAACGGCGAGAGGCCTTCGAGATCTCTATCCGGAACGTTCAGGGGAACGGCCTGATACTTTATCCGCCATGGCGAGGTCGGCGAGATATACATCTCGTTCGCTCTCGTATACAGCAGCCGGCTGCCGGGGACTTCGTAATTTAAGACCTCGAGGTACCAGACTTCGTCGTGGAAGTCCGTACGCGTATCGTACCAGACATCCTGCCAGTAATCATCCTCTTTGACCCTGTTTACCGTGTCTACTTCGCTGAAGATGCCCGTGGAGGCCGGGAGACCCAGACGTTCCTTGATGCTTTCATACACTTTCAGCCCGGCCTCGGTCTTCAACGGGGAGGGCGTCCTCAAGAGGGGCGTCAGCGATGAATCGATGAGGTCGTCGCGATGGATGGCGACGTCGTTTTCGGCGTCGATGAGCGTTGTTACGATCTCGGGTTCGGCTTTTGCGAGTGCCCCGGGGACCTCCCCGGGCAAGTGGGTTGCGTTCAGGACATCGACGTAGACGAACGATTCTTCGGTTACATAGGACGCATTCTCCATTGTTATAGAAACGGGCGTCCCTCGCGGGGGGCGAAAATCCTCCCGATAGGTCAATTGTCCGGAGGGTATGTCCCATGCAGCCTCGCCTGCGGCGATTGTCCGTCCGTCCGCGTAGCCGACGGTGGCGTTTCCCGTGAAGTATCCGAAGTCCGCTTCAAAGTGCGGAACATCCGGCGTATTGAAGGTCTTGTTCTGCAGGTAGCAGATAACGGTGCCGATCTCCTCCGCGTTGCTCTCGGTGTAGGTTCTTCCCTCGACAACGTCTTTGCACCGTATACCGATGGCGGTGTACTCCGGGATCAGGTAGCCCCTGTCGTACTGCTCGGGAAAGACCAGGAGCGCCACCGGATACCCCATCTCCTTCAGAAGGGACGCGGCAAGAATGGTCACGTCCTCCCGACCCCCCGTTTCCTCCCAGAGCGTCTCGATCGGATACCGGTACCGGCCGTCGGAGATATTCTCGGTAAATCCGCCCGGCCCGTACCGCTGCACGAATGCCGCCGTATTCCTGATGGTGTCGTAGTCCCCCCATCCGTTCTGTACCGACTGCTCCAGGATGTAGTCTGCAATGCTGCTGATGGTCCCGGCATCGCCGTCCGTCGTTACATACCGGGCGACGGCGTCGCCGGTCGTCATATCGGGGGTGACGCCAGGGTCTCTCAATCGGAATGCGTCGTAGGTGGCGTTTGTGATGACGGTCGTGTAGGAGAACGGCCGGTCCCGGTAGGTCCAGTTGAGCATGAGTGTCTTCTCATCCTCAGCCTGTGAAGGGGGCGTCTCGAACGGCGGGGTGGGGACCGGCGGTGTCTCCCCGGGCTCGAGGGGGGTATCCCCATCGCCGAACACCCCCGCGACCTGAAGCACGATGAGGGCGCCGACGACGACGATCCCGATGACAGCCACGATCGTGAGTTTGGTCAGTATGTCCTGGTTTATCGTGAAGACCATACGCTCACCTCCTTGCCATATACAGCAGCATGCAGAAGACGCCGAGCGCCGAGAGGACGAAGAAGATGCTCCCGTACCCCAGGGGCAGACCCGGTGCCTCCGTTGTCGGTATCGCAAAGGGCGTCGGTACATAATCCGTTTCCCGGGCGTCCCCCGATGCCGGGGTTCCGAAGGGGGTCGGCACGTACGTCGCCGTGGACGTAACCCCCCAGGTGGGTGCAGGGACGGTGCTGAGCACTTCCCCCGTACCGGGGTCCGCCAGACCGTGCTCTTTTCGATAGCCGGATTCGTGGAGGGTGAAGAAGATCTCCTTTTCGTACTTGATGTCCTCGCACCTGAGAACGACGACGTAATCGCCGGGCTTCATCTGCGCGGATATCTTTTCGGGGATGGTGAAGGAGATCGTCCGCGACGCGGCGCCCGGCGCCGTCTTTGCGGGGTATGCTTCCCCGCTGTAGATCCGATTGATGCTCTGGGTCTTTCCTGCGTTGTACATCTCGGCGGTGTAGAGGGAGAGGACGACCCGGTCTCCGGGAAGGTCGATCTGGTTATACTCGTACTCCATGGGGCATTCAAGATTCGTGGTGCCCGTGAACGGTATCGCTTCCCCGACCTCGTAGTTCTGGACGGGGGAAAGATCCACCGACGGCTTCTCTATGGTGAATGTCTGGGTGACCATGGAGTCGTCGATGAAGGATGACCCGAATGCGGCCTCCAGCGCGCGCAGGGCCTCCGGAGCCTGCAGGCTCCGGAAGGAGACATTGCCATCGGGTGTCGTCAGCGTCGTCAGGGCGCCGCTGTAATCACCTCCTTCCACCGGCCGGAGATCGAATTTCTGGTTGTACATGGGGTGCTGGTAGACCACGGTGTACTCGCCCGCGGCGAGATTCGCCGAGAAACTCCGGGGCAGGTTCAGGCCGGAGTAGCCGGGGAACGTCTTTCCGGCCGACTCAGCCGAGCCGGACTTGGTGAGGGGGAATTCACGAAGTCCCGTGTACTGGAGGTTGCTGCCGAAGATGTAATACCGGATTTTACCGTTTTCGCCCGCCTTTGCGGGGCTGCCCCGCGCCGTCCAGAGCGAGACGATGTGATCGCCCTGTGCGAAGAATCCCGGAGCCTCGTTCGGGAACATGACGTTTATCGAGGGGTCGTTGAGGTCGAGCTTCACGTAGTCCTTCGTCTCCGTTTCGCTCAACGCCCGCTGATTGTAACCGACAGGGTCCAGGGTGACGAAGATGGTGTAGGTGCCGGGCTCCAGACCCGCCGCCTGAGATGTATCCCAGCGATACATGAAGTCACTCTGGTCTTTGGAGACGGTGATGAAGTCGAAGGTGGAGACGTCGCCGTCAACGACCGCGATTCGGGGATTCGAGGGTTTCACCCCGTTTGTATCCAGGTTCGGCCCGACGAGGTAAAAATAGAGGGGCATCGTGTCTTTTGCAGGCGCTCCCAGCGTGCCCTCGATCTCTATCGTATCGCCGAGAGAGAAGAACTCGTCAAGACCCGGGTCGATCTCGTATAGTTCGAGTGTGTGCTTTGTCGTACCCGGCTCCACCACGACCTTTGCCGTTACTGAGGTGGACGGGTTCCGGGTTTCATAAACCTTCGGGTAGTAGATCGACGTGGTGTGGTTGTACTCCCCCGAGGGAACCGGGATGTAGAGGGGCACGCTGACCGTCCCGCTCCAGTCGGGGTGCACGGTCACGTTGTGTTTGCTGGTGTAGATGTCGTAGGTGCCGGAAGATGGGAATTCAGGCTTTCCATCCCTGGTATCGTCGATGACGATGGTATAGTGGGTGTAGGGCGTCCCCGTGATGATCAGCGTCGTTGTCTGGTCCGGCTCGACGGTCTCGGGGGATGCATTCATTGCAAGGCGATAGCGGACGACATCGAACCGGTATTCCGCTGTATAAAAGGCGTCGTTTCCGTTGTATGCCGTGAATTTCATCGTGTAGGTTCCTTCCTCCGGGTTAAGGTTCTGATCTGCGATATTGAATGCAAGGGCGTTGTTGTCGGCGGAAGGATCGCCGGTGAGCCCGGTGAGCGATACAGAGTTACCCGTCATGTTGGTGACGGTGCGGAGCGGGACGCCGCCCGGGGTCTTGAGTTCATACTCGTACCAGTCGCCGGCGAAGTTGCCGGAGTTGAGGTTCGTCGAGTCCAGTTTGAACTGGACGTTCAGGGTGGTGGGAATGACGGCAGGCGTTCGCGTATCGGTCCGGGACAGGTCGGCGTCCGCTCCGAGCGCGGTTCCCGCGCGCACCTCAATGGTCCCCGTAGGATTGGCTACGGTGGAGAGGGCGGTGCCCCAGGTCCCGTTGTAGAGCCTGAACGGCCGGTCGAGGTACCGGGACTCGACGTTCAATCGGCCCGTCATGACGGCGCCGTCGTCCAGCCTCTGCAGGGCGACTGCGGACCCCCCGTCGTCGCAGGCCAGGTAGAGGGGCGGCAGGAGAGGAGAGAACGGCTGGAGCGCTGAAAAGTTGATCCCGCGCTCCCCGTTGAATACAGTATCTCCCGGATTTATTCCTGCGTTGGAACCCTCCGGGGAGGCGTACCTGGCGGCTGCAGGGGCTACGACTGCGCCGCAGAGTATGAGAAAAATCAGAATGAGAATTCCGGGCGTTCCCGGTGCTGTTTCGGTGCTGATCCTGACTGCCATGGCTGCTCCGCTTCCTGTTTATCAGTGTCTGGGTAGTACTAAATAAGATTTGTTTTTTGTAAATTTGGTTTGCCTTTAGAGGGATGAAGATTCCATGACCGGGATGACGCTTCGATGTTAAACCCTCAAAAGATGCATGGGAAAAATTTCCCGCTGAATGATCCTTTTCAGACCGTGGGTTCAAGGGAATGCAGAAAAATTCCGGGGCTTTATCCAGGGGAAGGGCCCGGCCCTCGGGCCGTTTCGGGGGGCTGAGCACTCATCCGCGACGGCCCTCTCTCCGCCGGGAGAAGAAGTGACGCGTGGCCCTGCCCAGCAGGTCCGGGTGCAACCAATCCCGGCGCAGGAGCCGTTCACGGGATTTGCCCTGAATACAGGGTACTCTTTCCGCTCACCAGGCGAACGATGTCTCCGCTTTTAAATGTCTCCGAGGGAGAAACGAACTGAACAACGACGGTATCCCCGAGATCGAAGGACTGGACCGGTTTGTCCGACTGGTCCCGCAGGTCGAAGTCTGATCGGAGGATATTTCTGTCCCTGAAGACGATGACCTGAACATCGGATTTCTTGAGCCAGTCTCCTCCTTTGTGATACAATGTGACGTTTTCGAGGGTATTGTTCATCTGGATCTCCACCGAGGGGCTCCTCTCGGCGGGAAGAAGATCGAGCAGCGTCACCGAGAAAAGCGAGACCAGCAACAGGGCAAGCACGATCATCAGCATTTCGCCGATGACGGGGGAGACCGCGGCATCGTCAAGAAAAATATCCTTCATGTTCAGCGGATTGCCGGTTTGTCTCCCCACCTATTTGAGAGTTGCGATCGACGTGTTGCTGCCTTTCCGGGCAATCGCTGAAATTTTTGTACCGGAAGAGTCCGGAAACTCTTCGGACCTCCTCTATCTCCCGATAGATGGTATGCAACTCAGCCTCATGCTGTAGACCGTGGCGGCGTCTCGCGGGGAGGGAAAGACCCCACCCCTGCTCCCAAGGTGCAAACGTCTCCCCACCTCTCATCAACCCCGCCCGGGGGGCCGAGGGCAGTCATGGCGATACCCTATGGAAAGCCGTGCCCCGGACCAGCATGCAGGCGGGAACACCTGAGTGGGGTCTCAGATGGCTAGGCGGTTCATAGGGCACGACCCGGTGCGGGTGCATTCACCGCTTCCCGCCTGCCCGGCTGATCTCCGATCGTGCATCGTCATCATGGAGTTTCAGGGGGATTTTTCCGAATGCAAAATCGATGAAATTCTATGGCAGGCAGGGGATACGGTAGTAGACTGATTACAAAGACTTTCTGGAGAAAATGATATGGAAGTCATCCTAAAAGTTTCCAGCGGCTGACGATTCCTATAGTTCAGAGTATTTTGTCGCCTCCCCGTGAAAAATTGAGTGATCTCTGGCGTCAAACCTCTGATACGGCTCCTCTCTGGGTATCGCCACGCGGGGGAGGGATCGGGAGGTGCACCCGGCGAAACGGCGGGTGCATGAGAAGAACGAAGTTCTTCGAAAGGCATCCCCCTCCCGGCTGAGGTGTTTCGGGATCACCTCATGAAAAAAATTGAGATTAAACGCGACGTGGAGAGGTATCTTGAAAAGAACCTCTCCATTGAGGAAGATATTATTGGTAAAATCGAAAAATGCCTTGGTGAATATTTATTTGTAGATATAAATTCCTGCAATAAACATGAATTGAAAGGAAATTGTAAGGGGCGCTGGCGTTTGCATGTTCCCCACGACCACGTTGTAATTTATGTTATTCAGGGGACCAAACCGGACAGACATGCGGTGGTTATAAAGATAATGACTGAAAAAAGGTATCACAATTGGGTTAAAGCCTGTTAGCAGCCAATCTTTCTTTAACAACCGATATATCCTCTCCCGGCTGCTTCTCTAATCTTTCCAACTCAGCAACTATCGCACATTTTTTGACAGGTTTTAACTCACGTTCAAGGGTCTTGCTGATCGATTCCCTCCCCTTTCTGCGCGAAAGAATTTCCTGGTAAATCGTATCGGATACTTCTATCGTCTGCATGTATCAGGGTCTCTGCCCTTCAAGGGGATATACTTTGTGAGGGGGTACGAAGATCCTCATTCCGGGGAGCATTCCACCTGTCACCGTGGGAATCAGCCGGGAAACGATCCTGTAGATTGGGTATGCCGGCCGATCTCCGGGTAGTGCTCCAGCATATGTTCAGAGGATTGGACCGGACTTATGTTACCGCAACAACCCGCATTCATGACAAACAAATCACATGGCGAGAGTGTGTCCATTTTCAATCTTTTTTCATACCAGCAGAGGGAGCTAAACTATTTATGCTCACCCTACAGAGTGAAATTGCATGAAACACTTTGTGGCCACTGCACGGGGGCGTGTCCAGCGGGTCGGCTACCGGGAGCATGTGTACAACGAGACGTTCGAGCGGAATATCTCGGGGTACGTGATGAATCTCAAGAACGGGGAGGTCGAGATCGTTGCCGAGGGGAGCGAGAAGGACCTCCAGGAGTTCATCAACGAGATCAATATCATACATAGACCCATTGCAGTCAGATCATTCACCGTCAGATGGGAAGAAGCAACAGGGGAGTACGCAGATTTTGAGATCATCCGGGGAGACATCCAGGAGGAGATGGCCGAACGGATGGATTACGCCGGGAATCTCCTGCACAGCATGGATAGCAAATTCGATCGGATGCTGGATAAACAGGATCAGATGTTAGATAAACAGGACCAGATGCTGGATAAACAGGATCAGAGCATCCAGATCGGCAAAGAGACTCTTCAGGTCGGCAAAGAGACGAAAGAAGAGATTGTCGGGCTCCGGGGCGACACCAGGAAGTATCTTGATGCCGAATTTGCGGAGATCAGAAAAGAGCTCGTCTCCATCAAGGATGCGCTTGCCCGCGCAGGCATCCAGGTCTGAGTTACCTTCCATCCCGTGACAACGATCCGGGCAATGCGTGCAGTCCTCCCGGGAGTGAGGTTGCATCTGACGTCCCTGATCCCCCTTCCTAAACAACAGCACATAATGTCCCGTTCATCGCACCTCCGGAGCAAAAATGCCCTTTCTGCCGTCGCCCCGGGGGAGCGCCTGCTGCTCCGGGGCCGCTTTGCGGAGAGGGATGCGGTCAACCTCCCCCATCTCCTGATAGGAATTATGCAACACAGTATGAGGTGATCCCGAAACACCTCAGCCGGGAGGGGGATACCTTTCGAAGAACTTCGTTCTTCTCATGCACCCGGTTCGAAGACCAAAGGTCTTCTCAAGCTCCGGCCCTTCGGCCCATCGCACCGTTTCGCCGGGTGCACCTCCCGATCCCTCCCTCGAAGACCTTCAGTCTTCTCAAACTCCTGCCGTACCGGCAGTCGTTCCCCGCGAGGTGATATCAGGGCAAAGCCGTTTTCACATTCTGTCCTCATTTTCGGTTAAAATAGTCAAGATATTGCACACAAGTATTCCAAGTGGGGCGTAGCAGAGGCTCGCAGATCCTTTTGGGACAACGTCTATCAGTACCCGGTGCGGGTATACACCCACCGCTTCCCGTTTGCCCGGCTGATCTCCAATCATGCATCGTCATCGTGGAGCTTCAAGGGGGTTTTTCCGAATGCAAAACCGATGAAATTCTATGGAATCAGGGAAATACGCTTGAGGGAAGCATGACAAAATACGAGATCATCTATACAGAAATTGCATTAAAAGATCTCCGGGCAATTAAACGCGGGGATCAGGGATATATACCCAAAATCATCGATAAAATAGATTTCTGCCTGGGCGAACATCTTTTTGATTCAATCAGACAATGCAATAAAAAGAAACTGAAAGGGAAGGAGAACACCCACCGGCTACATATTCAAAGAAGGTATACCATATTTTACACGATCGAGGAGGCAAAGCAGAAACAGTTCGTCAGAATCCATATGATCATAGGTTATGAGGCGGCACACAAAAAGTATTCAAACATCGATCTATAAGCCCAACTCCTTTTTCACCTGAGCAGAGGAATAGTTCCGAGTTTTTTTGCTTCTCGCAATATCAGCATCCAGTTTCTTAATGTCCGCTTCAATCTTTGATTGCATTAATTCGCGCTCAAGGGTCTTGCTGATCGATTCCCTCCCCTTTCTGCGCGAGAGAATTTCCTGGTAAATCGTATCGGATACTTCTATCGTCTGCATGTACATGGTCTCTGCCCTTCAAGGGGATATACTTTGTGAGGCAGGTACAAATGTCCCCATTCCGGGAAGCATTCGATCATTCCTGCGTGATTCTGCCGGGAAACGATCCTGTAGATTGCGTATATCGGCCGATCATCTCTTGGTAGTGCCCCAGCATATAATTGATTCCAGAGGATCGGACCGGATTACGTTGAGAAACAACCCGCATTCATAACAAACAAATCACATGACGAGAGTGTGTCCATTTTCAGTTGTTTCGTAGAGCACTACCTCAGTACCCGGTGCGGGTACACCCACCGCTTCCCGCTTGCCCGGCTGATCTCCAATCATGCATCGTCATCGTGGAGCTTCAAGGGGATTTTTCCGAATGCAAAACCGACGGTATTCTATGGAATCAGGGGAGTAATTTGTATAATGGACATGAAGTAAGGAGAATATCTATTAACCTGGACCACAAGGAGCATATGGATCATATAGGCTCTGTGCCGTCCTCTTTTGTGGGTAAATAGCTGTCCTCCGGGGGGCAATCGGGTATGACATTTGACAATTCAGAGATCGTCATCTACCAGACCGATGACGGGCAGACTAAGATTGACGTTCGGATGGAGGAGGAGACCGTCTGGCTCTCGCAGGCGCAAATGGCGGAGCTGTTCCAGACAACGAAACAGAATGTCAGTTTGCACATCAACAATGCTTTTGCAGAAGGCGAATTAGAACCATCGGCAACTGTCAAGGAATACTTGACAGTTCAAAACGAGGGTGGGCGCGGTGTCAGTCGAAACATCAAATACTACAACCTTGATGTGATCATCTCAGTCGGCTATCGAGTGAAGTCGCTACGCGGCACACAATTCCGTCGTTGGGCGTTGGAAGTCCTGAAAGAATACCTCAAAAAGGGCTTTGCGATGAATGACGACCTGCTGAAAAAAGCGGGCGGCGGCAACTACTGGCAGGAATTGCTGGAGCGCATCCGCGACATCCGTTCCAGCGAGAAGGTTTTCTACCGGCAGGTGCTCGACCTCTACGCTACAAGCGTAGACTATGACCCAAGAACGCCGGAGTCGCTAGAGTTCTTCAAAATCGTTCAGAACAAGATTCATTTTGCGACGGTGTGGTCACACCGCCGCTGAGGTCATCTCGCAGCGAGCCAATGCCGAATTGCCTTTTATGGGCTTGACGGTTTTTTCCAGCGAACAGCCGGTAAAGGGCGAAGTTGGAATCGCCAAGAACTACCTGACCGAAGAGGAACTCGCCACGCTGAACCGTATGGTGTCCGCATTCTTCGACCTTGCGGAGCTTCGGGCGATGCAGCACCAGCCGATGTATATGCGCGACTGGATAGTTGAACTGGATGATTTTTCAAAGCGATATGGTAAGGGCATGTTATCCAGTGCGGGTACAGTCAGTCACTAGGAGGCACTTGCAAAAGCGGAAGCCGAGTATAAGAAGTATCGGCAAAAGACCCTGGGAGACCTATCACCCGCCGAACGGGACTTCCTCACAAGCATTAAGGAGACTCAAAAGCGACTGGAGGGCTGGAAGATGCCGAAAAAGGACGGGAGTAAAGAGAACTGATGCAAACGCTCTCTGACGAGGATTACCATTAACCCACCCTCCTGCCCTTTTTCTTACCAATACGCCTTTGTATGTTGGATGGGGGGTTATTCGAAATCCTCCCTATCAGCACGATGACACAGGAATAGGTAGCAACCGGAAACAGCGATCAACCGATGTCATCCATTGATGAGACTGCAAGCCCCAAACAACAGCACATGATGTCCTGTTCATCGCGCCCCTGGAGCACGGGTGCCCGCTTGCTGCCGTTCCGGGAGAGCCTGCTAATTTTAAGCCGCTTCGCGGAAGAGGGGTGGATAGAATGGCAAAACTTAAATTGATTATGGACAATCCTATTTGATCAGTGGGCCATTCAACACCCCAAATCACCGGCGCTTTGAGGACATGGATATGAGAGTAATATTGGAAGATGCCGTGTCTCCGGTCATCGGCGTCATGCTGATGATCACGGTGACGATCATCGTTGCAGCGGTCGTGGCGGCGTTCGTGGGCGGCGCATCCACGCAGTTCGAGAAGACGCCGCAGGCGAGCCTGCGCGTCTACTGCGACGGGTCGGAAGAAGAGTTCAATATCATCTTCGAGCATCTCAGCGGGGACCCCCTGCGGACCGAAGACCTGAGGATCGTCACCTGGATCAAGGACGGAGACGAGGTTATAAAGAACGAGACCTCCGCCAGATCTGGAACGGTCGTGGATGAAGTGAGGTACCCGCGCGTCTACGACGTGCAGCAACCGGATCAGGAGAGACAGGGATTCGGAGAAGCGATCTGGAAACGGGGGACGCGTGCGGGCACGTACGACAGAGAGAAGACTGCGATGTTTCTGGGCATCGTAACCGGCGAGGGCAGCGCCGACATAAATAAGCTCGACGGGCTCATTCAAGCGGGTACTCCGGTCGAGGTGACGGTCATCCACATCCCAAGTGGGAACACCATACTCAGGAATGAGTTCATACTCGAGTGAGGGAACCATGAAGCGGAAATATCCAAATAGCCGGGGCATATCCGAGGTCTTCGGGGTTATGCTGATGCTCACGATAACGCTCATCGTTGCCTGCATCGTGGCCGTGTTTGTCGGCGGGTTCTCGTTCGGCGATGAGGAGCAGGCGATATCTGCAAACCTCGTCGCTTCCGAACTGAATACGAGCGCGGACCCGCCTTATATCTTATTCGAGCACGTGAGCGGCGATCCCGTCGACCTGAACTCCATCGTGATATCGCTCGGGCTGCGCTCTTCGGCGAAAAACACGACCAATATCCAGAATACAGAGGATAGCGACTATATTCAGAATTACGGAGCCCCGGATAAGACAAAGATAGCCGTCGGAGACCGATTTATCCTTTATGCCGACGGGAGCGATGACGATGGGATCTACTGGGAGAAGAGCCCGACTGCGCGGTTTTTCGCGCCCTGGAACGACTATATCACCTACCAGATCCTTGATGTCAGGTCGAACAGGCCGATCAGTTCCGGTAAAATACCGGTAGATCAGCCGAGGTGAAGCCGGAGAGGGGGCTGCCCCGTGCCGGTGTTTTCGACGGGACAGTGGGCGTTAGGCGATCGCTCCGCCGGCATATCAGCCGGTGAGGCACAGGAGCGTCCGGGCACCGGTTTACGGCGTTTCCGGTGACAGAATCCCCCCCTCTCCAGGGGGCTGCCGGACCTCAATCGCCGATTTTCCCGTCCATGGGTGACGCCCACGTGCAGGGGCTCGAACCGGACCCCAGAAGAGCGTTTCTACAGGGAGGTCGGCCAAGAGATCCCTGAGGGGAGGAGTCTTCCCCGCACCCGGCGGTGCTCAAACCCCGCTCTCGTGGAGCGTCGTTACTCAAAACGCTTTGAGTTTCTCACGTTCCTGCTCTACGGCCGGTCGCTCACTCTCGGTCTCTCGGATTCACGCCGTGCCAGCAGCCGTTCGCCGTTTGGCGATATGACGCCCCGGGAGAAGCAGAGCGGAAAGCACCGCAGGGTTCGTCTCCAGGCAAAAGTTGTTCCCATCCGACCCGATTATGGTTTGGATGGCAGAAATCAGGATATTTAGATGTCCTGATCGGGGACCGGGTCGCTGGAGGCCCTGGAAAAAATATTGGGTGGAGAGAGGCCCCCGTCCCGTTCGGGGCGTGCATGGCTTCGGCCGGCGTCCGGAGGCGTGCCGGACTTCACCGTACCGCGGGAAAAAAGAGAGGCGGCCGGCCGGTCGCCTCGGTTCCATCCTGTTTGATCACCGCACCTCCGGGTTCAGCCGAACGCGTAGAGGTGGCCATTGCTGCCGGTATCTTTTCCTCATTTGGTGTTCCTCCATGGTTCTCTGGGAGACAGGCCGAAACAGGCGGCATACGGCTTCCGGCACCGTCCGAAGATCCGCCGGAGGCAAACAATATGCAGCAAGACGCCCGATCATCCGACTCTGACATCCATACCGGCATCATCACGCGGGAGACTATCTTCTCCAGGCGCGACGGTACCGCACCAGGCGTATGGACAAGTTGCCTTGTTGTAAAACAAATTATTTGAAGTTTTTGATCCCGGCAGGCCGCTCTCCCGCGGCCGATGGCGGCAGGGATCTCTCAGCATGCGGCTCCCGTCCGTCCGGAGAGGAGAACACCCGATCTCTTCTTAGCACTCTTCGTGAACGACAGCCGCTGACACTATGAAAGGATACTCAATGAAGCAACCGATAGAGTGTGCCGATCGGGGGAGAGTTCGGTAAAATCGCGAGCCGGGAGGGGTTTTCGTCGAATGGACGTGCAGGGTTTCGGCCGGTATCCGGAGCAAAACCGGGGGAAACGATGTCCGGAATGAGACGATAGATCGGACTGACTGTTCTCCACATCAAACGAACGCCCGTGAATCTGCGCGGTCACCCTCCCGGAAGGGATGGCGCGGAAGGCGGGAGCGACAGTGAACGGCTACGAAATTCCGGCTCAAACGGCAGAATTGACCGAAAATAATTGGGAATATCAGGGAAATTTTGAATTTGCAGCACAACACCGAGGGCGAACCGTTCCTGCGGCGGGAGGATAACCAGCCATGTGCAAAAGGGAAATAAAGGTATATCAACCGTATTTTTCAAAAAAAACGGCTGTATAGCATTTCGTTAGAGATAAATATTAGTAATATGCAGAGTATTTTGTTCAAGGTAGCTTGCCAAAACTAAATATTATTTGGCATGATCTATCCGGCAGCAGGAACTGGTATGAGAGAAGAGAGGAGCAATCTGAATTTCGAGGCCGTCTCGCCGGTCATCGGCGTGATGTTGATGCTGGTGGTGACGATCATCGTCGCCGCAGCGGTGTCGGCATTCGCCGGGGGGTTTGCCGACGACCAGAAGGAGACGCCGGTTGCACAGATCGAGGTGAAGTTAGTGCGGGCATTTGACAGCAACGGTGGGGCTATCCCCCAGTTGATCTTCACGCACAAAGGCGGAGACCCCGTCGCCACGAGCGATCTGAGGATCGTCACGTGGGTAGGCGATCAAAAGCATGTGACGGACGGAAGTTTGAATCCCGCCGATCCTGCAAACCGCTTCGACGCGGCAGAGTACGCGGCCGGCAACGGTTCGTTTGTGACAAACGATGGGTACCCTGCAAAGATGGTAAACGGAGCCCTTACGCCGGACGGCATGTGGGGGAGGTTCACCTGGATGAATGGGGACGTCCTGACCACGGGTGTCGCCAGTTCGAACGCGGTGGAGTCCGTCCTAGGGACGTCGCGCCTGGGGCTCGTCTATACCGGAATTCAAAACGACAAATACGACGACGCCGGCCCCATTACGGTCGAGATCGTCCATATCCCGAGCGGGAGGGTAATATCCAACAGTGAGTTGATGTACGTATGAGAGAGGGCGGCAGCAGCGTTATCAACGGGCCCGGACCACGGCGGAGTCCCCGCTTCCGGGCGGGGAGACCGTCGCACGGGGATGATTATGGAGTATCGCCGGTGATCGGCGTCATGCTAATGATCGTGGTGACGATCATCCTTGCGGCGGTTGTCTCCGCCTTTGCGGGAGATATGGGTAGCACTACGGTGAAAGCCGCCCCGACATCCACGTTCGAGTTCAAGATCTACGAGAAGTACGTGGGGGCATCCTACTTCGGCAAGCAGGATAGTGCAATGCCCTATATCGTAGCGACCTTAAAGAACGGCGAGACGCTTGACACCCGGGACCTCAAGATCATCTCGACCCGTAAGGACGCGAACGGCAACCAGGTCATGTACACCTTTGATCCCGGCAGTAACGAAACCCAGCTGAAGTGGTCGTCGCCCGGAAGTACAGGCGGCACTTCATCGAGCCCTTCAGGCTTCAGGAGTTTCTCGGGCCCGGGGACATATAAATTCTTCGGAGATGAGGACTGCTACTGGCGTCAGGGAGATATATTCAGCGGATATTCTGTTCTGGTCCTCGGTATTGGGCCCCAGCCGCCCAACTTGGCCTCAAACAAGGATAACGCTCCAAAAACCGGCGAGATTATCGGGATCGAAGTGGTCCACAAGCCCTCAAGTACGGTCATCTACCAGACGGAGGTGACGGTGTTATGAAATTCAGAAACAACGAACACGCAGTCTCGCCGGTGATCGGCGTGATGCTGATGATCGTGGTGACCGTCATCATCGCCGCAGTAGTCTCCGCGTTCGCCGGAGAGTATGCAAACAGCGACAAGCAAGCTCCCTCCGCGGTGATCTCGTGCCGCTATCTGCCCGGGACCGGGATCGAGAAACCAACTCAGCCCAGTTCCAGTACAGGTATAGGTACGATTGTGGCAATCCCCGAGGGGGGCCTGATATTCACGCACGAGTCGGGAGATTTCATCAATCTCCTCAATACTTACATGGTGATATCAAACGGCGACGAAAGCCGCCGCTTCGACTTTACCACGCTCCAGAAGGTCAATGCAGAGCAGTGGGACCCCGCGGTTTATTCTCGCTCGGGGCTCGTGAACTTCATTGATTATGACCGGGAGATCAACACCGGCAACCAGTTCGTGCTGAAGTCGGACAATGACGGCAGCAGAGTGCCGGACGGCTACCTGGGGTGGACAAATCCTGATTTTTACCTGACCGAGAACCAGATCGCGACATTCACGCTCGTGGACCGCGAGAGCGGGCAGACCATCGCTTCGGGGAGGATTGAGTTATGAAGGGTAACGACAATGCGGTATCGCCGGTGATCGGCGTGATGCTGATGATCGTCGTGACTGTCATCATCGCTGCGGTCGTCTCGGCGGTTGCCGGAGACCTCGGATCGGGGGAGAAGACGGGACCGAAAGCAACGCTCAGCTGGCAGTTGAAGTACTCGGCGACCGGTGCGCCCGTGCCGTCAGATCCCGTGACACTGACCGTAACCTATACGAAAGGGGATGGGACTACATACACCAACGATCTGAAGGTCGCCGCACAGAACGGTGGCAGTCCGGGCATAGGCCTCAATAAGGACGGTCTCGTCTTCACGCACCAGGGCGGGGACCCGATCGACCTCAAGGACCTGCAGATGAACGTGGCCGGGTCCGACCTGAATATCATCCTTGATTATTCAAATATTAAGGGGGGCAGCGGCGGCTGGGGAGGGGCGAAGTATGTGCCGGCGCTTGGCATGACGGACCTGTCCGCCCCGTACGGGACCATAACAGATATCTCCGCCAGCGGATCGTGGAGCAATTATACGGCCGCAGAGATCCAGAAACTGATACCCAACAAATACTTCTACAAGCTCGGCCCCGACGGCCTCGATATGGCGGATACCATCATCCGGCCCGGAGAATCGTTCATCTGGCTGGTCGACAACAACAACTACGGAACACTCAGCGGGTCGTATGCATCGCCCGGCCGCATAGCGACGTACTGGGCGATCAAGACAATAAACAGTGCGGGAGGGTCTGAAAGCATGGGCATTGAGCGAGGTTCGGACCAGCGGTGGGTTCTGTCCCACAAGCCCTCCGGCGAGACCCTGGCGAAAGGAACCTTTGAGTACCCGGATACATGAATGAGGTGACAACGAGTATGAACAGCAAAAACGAAGATGCGGTATCGCCGGTGATCGGCGTGATGCTGATGATTGTGGTGACCGTGGTCATCGCTGCGATCGTCTCCGCGTTTGCCGGGGACATCACCAGCGGCAGCGACAGGAAGACCGTGCCCGTGGCATCGATAGCGGCAGAGATCGTGAAGACCAGCGATAACGAAGCCGTGCTCACGATGAAGCACCTTTCCGGGGACCCCATTGACACGAGGAACCTGAGAATCATCATAAGTTATATCGATTCGACCGGTACGCCGCACCAGAAACGGCTTTCCGGGGATGTGGCCAGCATCAGCCATGGCTACCCGTACCTGACGGATGCCAAAGCCAAAGACAACGAGGTGAAGTTCGGCACCTTCGTCTGGATGCCGGGCCAGATAATCAGCACAGATAATCCCAGCACCGGAAGTTCGGGTTTTGCCGCAGTTACGGGCATTACGCCGGATGCCAACTTTAAAAAAGGCACTACCATCAACATCAGGCTTGTGGATTCGAATACGCAGAAGGCGATCTTCGACCAGGATGTGATCGTACGATGAGCATGATTTTCAGGGATGACCGGGCGGTATCGCCGGTGATCGGCGTGATGCTGATGATTGTCGTGACCGTCATCATCGCCGCGATCGTCTCCTCCTTTGCCGGCGGCATGGGGAGCGACGAGCGCAAAGTACCGAGCGCGGCCTTTGATGTGACGCCGAACCTCAAAGACAACGGGACCATCGAGTTCCATCATCGGGGGGGAAGCGTGATCGATATCAACGCGACCGTCGTGCAGCTCGAATACGACAGCAGGACGCTCGCTCTCTCCAACGACGACACGGCAACCGGTTTCACCTCGCCCTATCTCACCGAGCTCGGCTCCGGTGCCGACGGGTACATCGATGCCGGCGACCGGTTCGTATTGACCGCGGACAAGATGACTGAGGACAGGGATCTCGTCTTCCAGCCTGAGTCCATGGGGGCAACCAATTTCACAATCGAGTACAATAAGCCTGTCTCCTATACGATCCTCGACAAGGGCAGCGGCAAGGCCATCCAGACGGGAGGGTTCATGCTGCGCTGAGACAACATCTTGAGAAAACTGGCCTCTTTTTTCACCGAATCCCTGTTGATTACCCCATGAACGGATCTTTTCCAAAGAGTTACCTTCTGTCGATCTGGACCTTAACCGGTAAACATTTCATGCGATTTCGTGGACACACATTCGTCGCTGTCAACACGCTGTGTCAAATAACTCATCAGCGGGAAAATATCCCTCCAAGAGTTTTCAAACTTCAAGCCCCAGATCTCACCAGCAGGCTTTACAGTCGCCGTATTACCTTACTGCTCTTCCTGTAGAGCAAATTGGTTTTACGAAAGAGGTTTTTGAGAATTCGGTTAGAAGGGGGAAGCCTTCTGCAAGGACCAAGAAAATAAGAGAGTTTCCCGATCAGATCGGTGATCTGGCTGGCCTGCTCTTCCGATAACCCCATAACTGGCCGACCCAACAGGATGCCAGACTGGACTGAGGATGTGGGAAAAGTAGCGGCAGATGAGGGGTTCTCCATTTAGATCGGGCATGCATGGCCTCATCTATCGTCTGAAACAACTCTAGGTGGGAGCATGTGCCAGAATTCGCCGTACCACAAGAAAAAAGAGGCGACCGGATGGTCGTCTCTTGTTCCATCTTTCGCCATGTTCAGCCGAACGCATAGAGGTGTCCATTGTTGCCGATGGTATAGACGTCACCATTTGCAATAGCAGCGGTCGCGCCGCCCTGCGGGTACGACCATACCGTAGCACCGGTCATCGCATCGAGGGCGTAGATTGTATCGTAGCAGTATGGATAACCAGCCTCCCTGCCCACGAACGCATACCCGTCCGCAAGGGAGACCGAGCATGTCCATCCGCCCATCTCTTCATTTGTCCCGTCCATAGGTGTACGGTTCCATAGTTCCGTGAAGTTGCCGGTGAAGAAGCACCTGACTCCGGGGTCCATGAAACCAGAAGTCCCACCGGATACGTACACAAGACCGTTCCCCTCGTCAATGGCGGGGGTGGCGTCTGTTGCCTCGATGGTCACGCTGTTGATCAGCGCCCCGTTGCTTTTGGCGTACTTGTACAGTTTTCCGTCGCCCGAGAAATTGTACGACGTCACATAGACGTATTCATCATCGATTGCAGCAGAGCCGCAGAACCCTCCGGCGTCCGAAGCCACGACGCTCCAGACCTCATTGCCTGTTGAAACATTGACTTTGTAGAGAGCACCCACTGAGTCCCATCCGGTCAGGTACACCGATCCGTCGGATGCATCATAGGCAGGCGTCCCCTGAAAATACGTCGTATCGTTGGCTGTAGACGTGCTGTCAAAGATCCACTGCAGGGCGCCGGTATATCTGTCAAGACAGTAGTAGTGACCCTGATACCAGTCGCTGCAGAAGACGTAATCCCCGCCGATCTTCGGGCCGCCATTGCAGGACGTATCGCCGATGGTGGTGAAGTTCCAGACTTCCGTGCCGTCCGAGACCCGTACGCAGTAGGTCTTATCGTCAGAAGATGCATACGCGTACACGCCGTCGGTCGTGGGCGACGACCATGAGCCGTAGTGGACATTGCGTGGGAGGGTGAAGTTCCACACGTAATTGCCGGTGGCTTCATCGAGGCACGTCAGGTAGATCTCCGTAAGGCCCGATGGCTCGTCAAACCCGGAGTACCCGGTCATGATGAAGATCTTCCCGTTCGCTACGACCGGGTTCACCGTACCGATAGCATTGACGTCCTTGTCGAATTTGAGGCTGGCAGTGCTTGGAAGCCCTGTCGACGGAGAGTCTCCCGTGTTCTTCTCGTCGTAGTGGAACTGGGGCCAATCGTTCGCCGTAACGCTCGTTCCGGTCGGGACCGCCGCTGTTGCCGCCCCGGCATTGAAGAACGTGGTTCCGCCGTCGCCCGATGGTGCCGAGAAGTCCTGCGCGACCCTATCGGGGTCGTAGTAGGCCATGAACTGCCCGTTCTGCGGATAGTCTCCCGCCGCTACCGCCGGCACGCAGAGCGCCAGCACCATGAGTGCCGCCAGGATCGGCAGCACCATTCTTTTCCTCATTTGGTTCCTCCATAGTTTCCTGGTGGACAGGGCCGAAACGAGGCGGCATACGGCTCCCGGCACCATCCGAAGATCCGCCGGCGACAACAAAGCGCAGCAAGACGCCCGATCATCCGACTCTGGCATCCATACCGGCATAATCACGCGGGAGACCGGCTTCTCCGGCCATTTTCTCCGGACGCGACGGTGCCGCACCAGATGCATGGACAAGCTGCCTTGTTGTAACACAGATTATTTGAAGTTTGTGATCCGTTCCGGCCGCTCTCCTGAGGCCGGTAGCGGCAGGGATCTCTCAGCGATGCGGTCCCCGCCATTCCGGAGAGGAGAACGCCCCGATATCTCAACCAGGCCCATCACAGACGGTATCGCCGGAACGAGACAATGCCGGAAGTCGTCCCGGAAAGATCCCCGAACCCCGGGTGCACCCTGATCGGAGCAGTCACCGATCGACGTCTTCCCGTCCTGCTCCACAAGCAACCGCCAATTTCGAATACAGGGTCGATCTCGTTGCCGCGTCGTCCGGTTGTTAGTGGAACTGATGTCATCAAAGCATTCAGCAAGATTGGGTTCTACCCTGTTTCTCAAACCGGCAGTCACGTTGACAACAACATTTTTCATCATTCACGTTTCATTCTCTCTAACTCGGGGGATTACATCATGATAGTACGATTTGAAACTACCTATGAAGACGGATACTGGTCTGCCAGCGCAATCGGATACAGTATCTTTACCGATGGGGAAACATTCGAAGAACTACTTAAAAACATTGAAGAAGCCGTACTGTTGTATTTCGAAGACGAAGTAGAACCCAACGAACAAATCACGATCCAGACCCAGATTACACATCAGGTGCATCACGTTGCCACATCTTCCAGTTGTTAGCAGCACAGATATCATCAGGGTTCTCAAAAAGCTTGGATATTCTTTTGTCCACCAGCGTGGAAGTCACATTAAAATGGTCAAACAGACCGACCAGGGAAATCATATCGTTATCATCCCTTTCCGAACAGAAAAGAGACAACGAACATTAAACAATATCTTAAACGATATCGCAAACCATAACGATATGACTAAACAAGAACTCATTGCTTTGTTCTTGCGAGGGTGAAAGGGGCGGGGTAAGGAGACCCCTGCACACGACGGGAGAGGACACGGCACAACCCAGAGGGTTGTGCCTGTCAGGAAGATGCGGAGCATCTTCCGTGAAGCGGAGCCCCTGCATTCTGTGTTTCACGCTGGCGACATATGTCCGGCATCTAGCTTCTTGCGTTCGAGGATAATGTGATGATTAATACCGTCCGCGCTCCCGTTCGAGGATGCGGCAGAGTGTCCGCCGGAGATCTGGAACGCGGTTGACGACGGTTCGCCAGACAAGTAGCGTGTCGACGCCGAAATACGCGTAGATCAGTTTATCCCGCATCCCTGCCATCTCGCGCCAGGGGATGACGGGATACTCTTGTCGGACGGGTAATGGGACGTTTTTTGCCGTCTCACCGATGATCTCGAACTTCCTGATGACGGCGCTCTGGGTCCTATCGTCGCGAAGGAACTCGTCATAGGTTATGTCAGCGGTGAACTCCTCGATCTTCTCCAGGGCGGCAACAAGATCCGCAATGTAGAGGGTATGCGATCTCATGCAACAAGGAGGTCCCCGGTAACCTGCCTGCGGAGCTCCGGGCGAAGTGCCGTTTCCGGCACGACATCCACGCCGGACCCGAGTTTTTCTTCGAGGTATTGCGACAGCCCGACAAAATCAAAGAGATCCGCACCGGCACCGAACTCTACGAGTACGTCGATATCGCTGCCCTCACCCTGTTCTTCGCGAGCATACGACCCGAAGAGGGCGATGCGTTCGACATGGTATCGCTCCCTGAGTTCGCCTTTCAAAGACCGGAGGATGTCGAGGACTTCGGCACGGGTTTTCATCTGCACTACATCCCTGTACGTTCCCTTTCGCTGCCGGATCGCTTTAACCTATTGTTTGATGCGAGACGACACTCACCCGGTACTTCGCTACCTTCTCCCCCGCCATCGGGGGGGGCAGTGCGGGGCGATAGCCATGGAAAGCCGTGCCAGTGCGATCAATCGAAAGTGACTGATGCGCAGGAGCGCATCAGAATTCCTAAAATTAGGGGGCACGATGCACTACGAGGCATTCCCTCCGCAGAAAGCGCAAACTTTGCTAAACCGGTTGGAGATCCATCACACCCCGAAGCACGGGACCTGGTTGAATATTGCCGAGATCGAACTCAGTGTCTTCACCGGTCAATGTCTGAAGTGGAGAATCCCAACCATTGAAGCACTCAGGAAAGAAGCAAACACCTGGAATCGACAACAGAATCAATCCCTGAAAGGAGGTGACTGGCAGTTCACTACTGGAGAGGTGAGGATAAGACTCAAGTGGCTCTACCCAATGATCTTAGAGAATTAACCGACAAGGGACAATAGGTTGACACGGCTATTGCTATCGATCGTACCGCAGTTAACATGGCCCGCCC
>ENA-UOOM01001155-UOOM01001155.1-fermentation-metagenome-genome-assembly--contig:-NODE-1155-length-26562-cov-5.653827_pt1 | contig 26562 bp, 27 predicted proteins | sample MGYA00245781_ERZ724031 | MGnify/ENA primary metagenome ERZ724031 (study PRJEB28704, sample SAMN03018317) | fermentation metagenome | biome: anthropogenic terrestrial biome; feature: soil; material... | reverse complement strand
GAAAGGTAGATACGTTTGATATCATGTGTTTGGAATAAACGAACAAAATCAGAAGTAATGTCTTTTTTTTCAGCTATCAATTGTTCAACCAGCCCAGGCACCTCATCAATATGATTCATCATTATATCCGCATTTTTATTTCTCATCTTTATTACTCCTTTTAACTGCACTCAAATGTACCCGGTTTACATTGTTGACACTTTCTAAAAGATCTTTCACCAATTCCCTCTACTTCGGCAAGGGTAAGATAACTAGTTATGGTACCATAGCGTTGTACGGTGAGGGCAGCATAATAGTTGGCCCAACTGCAGGCTTGTGCCAGGCTTTTACCTTTACATAACCCAGCTACCATTGCAGCCAGAAAGCTGTCACCAGCACCACTGGTGTCGATTACCTTGTTAACCTTGTTTCCGGGCTCGGAGAAAATGTGTTCACCTTCCAGCAGCAGAAAGCCTTCAGCTCCCAAGGTCAGCACTATATTACCACAAGCATATATTTCGCGCAGACGGCGCATACGAGTCTCCCAGTCCCATTCTTCATATAATTCACCCGACATTTCCAGCATCCTTATCAGTTCGTGCTCGTTGAGTACAAGGATATCTATATCACTCCAGTAATCAGGCAGAAAATCAGGTACAGGAGAAGGATTTACAACGGTAGTTAATCCAAATTGTTTTGCTTTATGCAAAGTATAGCGTACACTCGGTTCGTCCAGCTCGTAACCGGTAACACAGTATTGTGCTCCTTTGTATGCTTCCAGTGCTTTTTCTATTTCCGTATTGGGCATTGGCTTGCTGCTTGATGATAGCACAATCATATTGTTTCCGTGATCATCAATAATCATGGAGCCTCTGGCATAGTTTGGATCTTCCTTGTAGGTGATAAAAGTATCATCCACCCCCAACTGCTGCAGTAACTTATGACCACTTTCCATTACCTCTATACTACGTACCTGGGCTACCAGAGCATTATTCACTCCCAATCGAGCTAAAACTACGGCTACATTAGTGCCCTTGGCACCATCAACGCCTTCACTCATCCCGATGGCACGAACTGTCTCGCCAGGGCGAGGCAATTCGTGTACCCTGATAACCCTGCTTATGTTATGGGTATATACGACAATTACCTGTGTTAGTTTATTGTACATGATTTATCGCTCCCAAAACATATCTTCTCTGTAAGGGTTGTGGGCGATAGCATGATCAGCGGTAAAACGATCACATAAGAGATAGCATTCGGGTACATATTTAGGGAAAAAGGTAACTGGATATTCCAAAGTCGGCTCTGAAAACAGAGCAACGCGAACCACAGTTTGCTTCCATGCCCCTGTGGTTACTATAAAGATAGCCTTTTTTGCCTTGAGCATCGACTTAAAACCAATTGTAATCATCATGGGGGACAACGCATTATAACAACCTCCCATGCTGCGTTCTGCATAAGCCACAATAGTGTCCGGATTGCACCAAACCACGCGAGTTTTGGAATTGGCATATTCCTCATGAGAGATGTGATGGTAGGGGGTTCGAGGGTCTTCGTTGGCAGCCACTAGGCCCTTAAAGCCCACACCGCCCATCACAATATCAAGTCCCCCCAGTTCCTCTATTTTGTCATCTATCTCATCTAGCTTGGAGGGATCCGGATAGTAGCGATTTTCATGTGGAACAGTAAGATCAGGGTCGATTTTATCGAAGAACCAAGCTTCCATTTTACGTCTTGCATTGAAACGAAAGTTTTCATAAGGATAAAGACGTCCCTGCCAATCTAGACCGGCATCCATGATGAAAATGTAGGCATTTTTAAGACTAATACGCTCTTTATTCACACGCTCAATAAATCGTTCGAATTGCTCATTGGGTCCTATTGGCAACACCCATCGAGTAGGGCGTCCAGCTGCATTGTTTGATAACAGATCTTCTGTCATCATATCGCCTGCTTGGATGAAAACGTCTTCCTTATTATCTTGTAACAGCAATTTCATCTTTTTTTCGTTCTCGGGAATCCTTTCCAAGTCATCGACTGACATAAAACACCATTTTCTAAAGTCCTCTTTTGTTATTACATATTCCATATTTTTATGACTCATCGTACTTCCTCCTATTATTTTCCCTTACTTTTATTAAAGCAAAAAATTTGTTTCTTTTCACCATATAATATCCGCATAATACCCGCCAAACATTCCCTTTTAAAGATACCATATCCAAGGCGGATATTATTAATTTTCTAGATGATATTAGGATGATAGCCCATAGTAAATAAAAGGTCTTAATCCAATAAAATAATTTAAATAGGATGCATAGGATGCAAAAATTTAATTACTATCAAGTGATATATTCTTGAATGCGCTTCATAGCATCAACTAAATCTTCAAAATCATTTTCTTTTAGTCCTTGCAGGCCTTCAATGATGTTACTATTAGCCTTGTGGATAATTTTCTGCACACATTCCTCGCCTTTCTCAGTTAAAATGAGTACTTTAGTCCTCTTGTCCTGCAATAGCTCTTGTTTAGTGATGAGTTTATCACGCACAAATTTAGCTAATACACGACTGACATAACCGGGATCCACCCTCCAATTTTTGACCAATGTGTTGGCAGTTGGTTGATGCATACTTTTAATCTCATACAACATTCGCATTTCGGTATTGGTGTACACCGGATGCACCGAATAAGGGTCTAGAATGTTCATGACTTGCGCGTAAATACGATTAAAGTGGCGTATACTCTCTACATAGTTCATCAATTTGTTATTATCCATTAAAATCAACCCCTAACTGTAATATTAATTGTGATGTGTTTCTACTGATAGTAGTTAACACTATACCATAGCGTTGCTTCCGGCCACAACTAAAGAAGTCAGGAGTCAGAATATGATATAACGGCATTGTCTTTTTGATAACCATCAAACGTGCTTTCTGACTGGGTTTTAACAAATAAGTTTGCTATAAAACAAACTTACAAAAAGCAACAGCAAATATTCTTGAGGTAAAAATTACCCCTTTATACCAGACATTGTAATACCTTCTATGACATAGCGTTGGAAAATTACAAATGTTAGAAGAGGTGGTATCATAGCAATAAGCATGGCAGCCATACGCACCCGTTCGTCCACGTAGAAATAGGGACTCAGTAAATTTGCAATGGTACGTGACATCGGCATAACACTGTTACCTGAAATAAGAGCAGGCCACAGATAAGTCCCCCAGCTTCCCAAAAAGGTTAATACTGTTACAGTAATTAACCCGTTACGTATAACAGGCAAGAAAATGTAAAAATAAATATGAAAATGTCCTGCGCCATCTATACGGGCTGCTTCGACAAAGGATGACGGGATATCTTCTGCAAACTGGTTTAGGATGAATACATAAAGCGGGGAAATCATCATGGGAAGCGCTACACCCCAAATGGTATCACCCAAACCGAGGGAAAAAACGAATCGATAAAGCGGAATAACATATAGCACTAAGGGAAGCATCATCGACCCCATTAGAATTGCAAAAAGCAATTTTTTAAATGGAAAATTATAAAAAGTAAACTCGTATGATGCTAATGAACTTGTGATAAGCACCCCTATAATGGCTAAAATGGTATATAAAAAGGTATCGACTGTCGCTTTCGCAATATTGACCGAAGTAAGAGCAGTGTATATTTTTGAAATTCCGTTAGCGAAATCTGTTGGAAAAAAAACTTTTGTCATATTAACATTATCGGGTGAAAAGGTTGCTGAAAAGATAATCCAAACTGGGAACAAGCAAACGAATAACCACGAACAAGCAAATAGGTAAATTATTGCATTTTCTGGCACCCTGCTTTTTTTCTTTAGTCGAGCTGACATGTCTATGTCTCATCCTTTCATTAATAAACTTCTATTTATCAATGTGAGAGACTAACCATGCCCCTCACAGAACCGGACTTGAAGTTTGCCATCATCCAGCTCTTCATTAACACTTCACTCAAACGTTACCTCATCCACTCCTGCCTCTCTATCTTTCTTTAGCATATAGAAGCCTTCCTTAACTGATGTTTCGTTAAGCAAATGAGCAAGGCTTGTAAATTAGTTTACAGTCTTTTTTTGCGGAAACGAAACTGAATTAAGGTGATAATCATGATGATAAACATCAATATAACGCCCATAGCACAGGCGCGCCCTAACCCAAAGTTACCACCACTGTATACGTTTCGCACCATCTCCATAACCGGGAAAAGCATCACCTGGTTAGGGCCACCTACAGAGTTCATATCATCATAGCCCGAAAGGATCCACGGAATGTCGTACACTTGAATTGCCTTAATAAAAGCATAGATAATAGCAAAGAATAAAATAGGCTCTAAAAGTGGAATAGTAATGTTTTTCATCTTTTGGAATGTGGAAGCACCATCTATCTCTGCTGCTTCATACAAATCAGGCGAAATATCCTTCATCGCGGCAGAAATAATAAGGAAGTTGAAGCCAACAGCATTCCATACGTTGATAAAGATAACATTTGCAATGGCGTATCCTGACGTTTCAGCCCAATTTACGCCTACACCAATGCCCATACTAGCCAACAAACTAGTCACATGTCCGGTACTAGGGGTCATGAACCATTTCCAGATAGCTACACATAGAAAAACTGGAAGTACAGTGGGCACAAAATAAACACTACGGAAGAAACGGTATATTCTGCCCTTGAACTGATTGACAACTAGGGCAAGCATGAGCGACATAAAGAGGCCAATAGCGACTGTTATCGGCACATAAATTGCCATATTGACCATTGATTTCAGAAACCTGGTAGAGGTAGTGCCTTCTCCCGATATAAGATAATTGTAATTTTCTAACCCTACAAAGTTAATTTTTCCACGACTGGACATAGACCAGTCAGTAAAACTACGAAAAAGTCCAGTGGTTAAAGGAATAACTGTAAACAATAGAAATAATACAAAAAACGGCAAAATTCCTATATAACTACTACTATTTTCTTTTATTGTTTTAAGTGATATGCCAGTTCCGGCTCGTTTTCTATTCATAATGATTCTCCCTATATAATATGAGCGATAACCATTTTACTTAGCCATCAATAAAATCGACAATTAGCCTAATGCATGGGATAGTTCTATTTGTTAACAAGTTTTCAATTAACATTTTATCAATACTGCTGTTTTTATATACCATCTCCACCGAGAATATGCCCGGTGAAGATGGTGTATAGGTTTTTCACGTTAGGGAATTCTTATAAAAACTACTCGATGACTATCCTTATCTTACAATTATCTTAATTGGTTTATGCACCAGCGTCTGCGTACAGGGCATTAAGATCATCCACAAATTTAGAGGAAGCATCTTCTGGTGAAAGAGTACCATCTACAACGCTAGGAGCTAAATCAGATATTGGAGTAATCCAGTAAAAGGGGTAAGTGAAATAATCGATACGCAAACGGGTGTACTCCATTCCTTTAGCCTGAACCGCAGCCATAGGATTCGCTATGACTTCAGTATCGTTCATAACGGTCTCACGCAGAGTGGGGCGACCTATTACCATTGTGAACTCCTTTAACACGTCAAATGAACCCAAATGCTTTAACCAAGCCTTGCTTGCTTCATTACGACCTTCATCGCCGCTGTCAAAAGCATAGAATCCATCCCATCCAAAGAAGCCGCCATATACATTGCTTCCCTCCTCAAACGGAGGAACCAAAACAGCATCATAGTTTACACCAGCTTGCTGCCAGTTGGGTTCGTCCCACGGGCCGCCTAATATATAGGCGATTTCACCGGTCTTAAATGCTTCAATAGCAGCCTCATCATCGCGGTTCCAATCATTGCCCTGCTCACAGACCTTTATAATATATTCGAAAGTACGGACAAGTGCTGTTCGATCCACAGTGGTTTTACCATCTACGATTTCCAGTGGATCGCCATATTTCTCAAAGTCAGAACCCATTATAGCCGCTGGTGAATAATAACCACCAGTGGACCAGTTATGTGTGGCGATTTTGCCTGCAGCATTCACCTGTTCCAGGTGTTCAATCCACCTATCCATGGTAGGTTCGCCCTCAGAAGGATCAATACCGGCCTCTTCCAAAACATCAAGATTACGCCAGATAAGAGGAACATAACTCATGAAGGGAACTGCCCACATACCGTCATCAACCGTAAGTACGTCCACGGCATCAGGGTAGAAGCCCTCTACCCATTCTTTGTCTTCATACAGGGAACTCAAATCCAACACATCGACAGCATCACGATATGCTTTGCCGAAGGTGAAGCTTGACAATAAAACGTCAGGCAGACCAACTCCAGCAGTAACACCAGTCAATAATTCACTGTCACCCTTGGCAACAAATTCAATGGAATTAACTTCAGGATGTTCTCCTAAGAATTGACTGCGCCATTTGTCAAACAATTCGCCCTGCTCGTTCATCGTAGCATCGGAAAACATCCACATAATCAAATCGTAGCCACCTTCTCCACGATCGCTTCCGTCCTTCCCATCTGTACCTGGGTCAGTACCTGGGTCACCGCTTACACATGCACCTAAACTGAAGGTAAGCAGTAAAGCAATAAATATACATAGTACTTTTTTCATGTTTTTCCTCCTTATGCAGTGTTAAATTTGACACTGTTATTTTATTTAACCCTTGTAAGTACAAGGGAAACATAACCATTGTAATGAAATTCCTTTTTCGTGTTAATGTTTATCCGCACAAATAAAGACACGATAAAGGATGTCATTGCTTATGAATAATATTATTAAGAATCCGAACAGTTGAGATATGATACTGTTGTAATAAACCATCTCCACTTTCTACTTGGTTTAGCCAATGTAGGCACATAGCAAATCTGATATCATGCAATTACTAAACTCTAATTAATTCCAAGAATAATATAACATATTATTTGACTATAGTCAAGTGTTATTTTCATAATTTTTTAAAATTTTTTATAAGAATGTTACTGTTCACACCAATCAAAATAAAAAGCAGACTGTCAAAAATAAATTACTAAAAAGTCCCAAATATCTTTTATTTTCGGGACCTTTTTATGAGTAATGTCAATAGATTCATTAAGAATTCCCATGAGATCGGCATAGCTGGTAACACATACCGAACTATGCCGATTTTTTGAAATTAGAAAAACTCCAAGATGCACCCTCAACAGAGGTCGCTTTTATGTATTTGGTGCTAGAATAATTTTTTAATACCTTACAAAAATTTTAGTTCAAGTTTTTGAAAAACGCTATTGTAACACGGGACAAATAGGAATATAATCAATTGTAGATAAGTTCCTGGGCGATTAACTCAGCTGGTAGAGTGCTACCGTCACATGGTAGAAGCCGTGGGTTCAAGTCCCCCATCGCCCACCATGACTGATACCGCAGATTGATACAATGTATCTTTCTGTGGTATAGTTTTTCGCTGATCGTTAGTTCGCTGGCGATAGTTTTGTAGGTCTTTCCCTGAAGCAGCAGGAAAGCGATATCTTCATATTTCATATTGGCGGCAATTTTATGTCTTTCCCTGAAGCAACAGGAAAGCGACCTGGCTTTCCCGTTCCAACAGGTTTCCGAAACTTGCGGCTCGCTCAATCCGGCCCGTTTGTTCCTGCGCGGGCAGTTCGGAAAACTCCGAGAGATAAGCATGGCCTTTGAGCAGGGAGGAAAGATGCTTGTGCAGAGGCAGCAGGAGAACCAGCGTCACACAAACCACGGTCAGCGCCAGCAGCGTAGGATTCGGGCTGTATATATTGGAGGATGTGACTGCATCGCCAATGAGCCCTCCGAGTAACACGCCCAATACATTGGCGGACAGTCCCATGCCAAGAATTCTTGCGGGATTTTTATGCAACTCCAGCATTTCGCCCAGGATGCTCCACCAAAACAGGTCGTACACCCCGAAGGCCCCCAGCATCAGTGTGTTGATCGCAAGGTAGCTGACCGCCCCACGGCCAAGGCCCATGAAACCGACAAAGGAAAGACCGATCATGGCGATGGCCACATAGAGGATGTAGGTTCGGTTGATTTTCCGGGGCAGGTTCCTCATAATGAAAAGCGCAGCGATATAAGGAAGCGCCCAATACCAGCTTGTTAGCCATTCAAGGTGAACAAAGGCGGGGATTACCACCTGATACATGAGCCCTGAGTTGATGGTGATAATTGCGATGAAGAGGCACAGAAAAACGAAAAGATTTGTAATGCTTACGGGGTTCTCTTTCCGCTCACGTGATGTGGGGGAAACGGCATCATGATCCTCCGGTAGTTTCAACGCGAACACGAAGGCGCACAGCAGCATAAGCATGGACAGCACCAGTCCCACATGCGGTGATAGATGAATGGCCGCTATATTGCAGAGTATCATCAGGACATTGGATAAGATCAGCATATCCGCGACCGTTTTGATCCGCTCGTTTTTCGGTGTGCCGCTTTTCAGGTAAAACGCCCAGGCTGCCACGCAGCCTCCGGCCAGAAACGAACCTACGATGATTCCAGCCACCCAGAATACGGACGGTGGGAAGAAAAAAATAACGGAGACGGCGATAAAAAATAGATAAGAATACAGAAATAGCCGTTTTGCCGCTTTCTTTGTCTTAATAAACAGCCCGCACAGCAACAGTCCGGCAAAAATAGCCGCGACTCCGTAGAAAACCATAATGGTAGGATTGATTTTATTAGCATCGGTAAGGGAATAGAAGATTTGGCCTTCAAAGAGGAAGGCCAGCATCCAAGCAGAAAACAGGGAATGGACGAGAATGGAAAGCTTCCGCTCATCCAGGTTTATGTAGAATCTCTTTCGTGGATGCTTATCTGCCAACTCGTCACCCCCACATATTTATATTTGAACATTACATGCCACCCTTGCGGCTATTTGAGGCTTCCATAAGCGGACTTTGGAACGTCTTTAATTATATCACAACCCTTCCCATATTTTAAATACTTTTTCCATACGACGCTCAAACTCATGTCTGATTTCATCCTCACTTGCGCCGCTCATCCCCAACTCGGTGGCAATGCGCTCTATTTTTTCCTTGCGGGTCCGCTCCTGCTGCTCGCGCTGCAAGTCCTTCTCAAGCTGACTGCTCTCGTCGCTGCGCTCCTGATTGCGCTGGCGATCCTCGCGGACAGTATGCTCAAACTGCGCTTCGTCCTGACGGATGGTGCACCGGGAAGCCCCATGGATGTCACCGCCATTCCCAAGACGCCTCCGCAAAGGACGCCGAATACATTGGCGGAAATACCGATGCCAAACAGCTGCGCCGGATTATCGGTGTAATCCAGCATTTCTCCGTTTTTTAGTATTTTGTTCTGCTCATTCTCCGGTTCCGCAAGCAGCATCCAAATAAACACCACTCCGATTACAAGACAAAGCATGGAGAGGTTAAGTCCGATAAAGGTTGACCGGTTCATGGCAACCACGTTGACTGCAATCATCAGCAGATTGGAATAAATCAGAACATCCGCGCAGGATTTAATGCGCCTTTTTAATTTTTATTCATATAATCAGTAAAAAGATGTTGACATATGCCATAAACGGGGTATAATAAGAGTAGATGGCATATGTCAAAAATTATAAGGAGGTGAAAAGCATGCCTGGAAGAGATGGAACCGGTCCAATGGGTGCTGGACCAATGACTGGAAGAGGCTTTGGAATTTGTACAGGTGCTAATGCAGTAAGATATGGAGCTGGTCGTGGAATGGGATTAGGTCTTGGACTTGGATGCAGACGCGGATTTGGTTACGGTTTTGGCAGAGGTTCTGCAGTTTATGAGATCTCCCCAAAAACACAAGAAGAATTGCTCAAAGAACAAAAGACCATATTACAAGAGCGACTTGAAGCTATTGACCAACAATTAGAGAATTTATGATTGGCATCGGAGATAACTGGAGGACGCTCTGGTTATTTCTGATTAGAATGGAGGTGATGAGCTATAGCTAGACCGATGAAGTGGAGAAGAATTTGCAGCTTGCCTGAGAGCAATAGATTTGGGCCTCTTGATTCGCATGCTGATGCAAAAAACAATGTAAACATGACTGTTGACGAGTATGAAACAATAAGGCTTATCGATTTGGAGGGATTTACTCAAGAAGAGTGCGCCAAGCAGATGAATGTGGCTCGTAGTACCGTCCAAGGTATTTATATCGAGGCTAGAAAAAAGTTAGCAGAATTATTGGTTAATGGAAAGGTACTGTCGATTGAAGGTGGTGAATACCGGCTTTGTGAAGGATTGGGAAATGGTTGCGGTCGCGACTGCCATAGGCATAGGCGTGGTCGGCGTTTTACACACGATGGGGATCGAGGCGGCTGATTATATATTCAGAGAGCAAGTGCATTACACAATGCAATGAACAACTATTTATAGATTAAAAAAGAATGGAGGATTCTTATGAAAATAGCAATTCCAGTAAATGAAGAAACTTTAGAGTCAAACGTATGTGCATCCTTTGGACGTACTCCCTATTTCCTTATTTATGATACAGAAACCAAGGAAAGTGTGTTTATTGAAAATAAGGCTGCTTCGGCTACAGGTGGTGCAGGGATTATAGCTGCACAAACAATCGTAGATAATAAAGCAAAGGTTTTGTTGACTCCCAGATGTGGTCAAAATGCTGCTGACGTGATTAAATCTGCTGATATCAAAATATTTAAAACGACATCCGCTTTGGTAAAAGATAATATTGCTGCTTTTATCGATGAAAAATTACCCTTACTGGACGAAATTCATGCCGGATTTCATAGGCATGGAGGCAATTAAAATGAGGATAGCTGTGCTAAGCGGCAAGGGCGGCACAGGAAAGACATTGGTATCGGTAAACCTGGCTGCGGTAGCCAAAACATCCACATATATAGACTGTGATGTAGAAGAGCCAAATGGGCATCTGTTTTTCAAGCCTGAAGGAGTTCAGGAGGAAGAAATATCGGTAAAAATTCCAAAGGTGAATAATGACCTATGTAATGGATGCCGAAAGTGCATTGAGTTTTGTAATTTCAATGCTCTTGCCTATATCAAAGATAAACTGTTCGTCTTTGACGATGTCTGTCACTCCTGTGGCGGCTGTATTTTGGTTTGTCCTGAAAAAGCATTAACAGAGAAAGAAAGGGTTATTGGAAAAGTTCAAATGGGCGCTTCCGGTGAGGTGTCGGTATGGACAGGAATAATGAACACCGGTGAAGCTATGGGTATTCCGATAATAAAAAAGTTGCTTGTTAATAAAGAATCAAAAGCCAATAGACAGACTTTCATAGACTGCCCTCCCGGAAGTGCCTGTATCGTAATGGAAAGCATTAAAGATGCAGATTATTGTATATTAGTAGCCGAACCCACCTTATTTGGCGTCCATAACCTCAGCATGGTATACGAACTGGTAAAGTTGTTTGATAAGCCATTTGGGGTGGTTATTAACAAATGTTTGGAAGAAGAAAACCCGGCTGAAATATTTTGTTTAGAGAAAAACATTAAGATTTTAAGTCGAATTCCATTTGACAAAGAACTGGGAACAATAAATTCAAATGCTGAAATTGTCATAAATAAAAGTGAAAAGTACCAAGAATTATTTTCTTCTCTGCTTAGCACTGTAACAAAGGAGGTGCAACATGAAAGAGCTATTAATACTTAGTGGAAAAGGCGGCACAGGAAAGACAACCATAGCAAGTGCTTTTATAAAGCTTGCTGACGCCAAGGCATATGCAGATTGTGATGTGGATGCTCCTAATTTGCACCTGATTACTAAGTGGGATGACGAACCGAAAAAAACAGACTATTATGGATTACCAATAGCAGAAATCGATTTAGACATGTGCATTGAATGCGATCAGTGTAGAGAAAACTGTCACTTTGACGCTGTCAATGCAGAGCCTCATTATAAAGTTGATCCTTTTGCATGTGAAGGCTGTGGTGTTTGTGCATATGTTTGCCCGGTGGAAGCAATAACTTTGAAACCGGCAGTGGCTGGAGAACTGATGCTGTATTCTGATGACGAAAAAGAGTTTTCAACTGCTCAGCTAAAAATGGGCAGCGGTACCTCCGGACTTCTTGTCACTGAGGTGAAAAAACAGATGAAGTCGGCAGCAACAGCTGATACCCACCTGGCTATTATAGATGGGTCTCCCGGAATCGGCTGCCCTGTTATCGCATCTCTAAGCGGTGTGGATATGGTTTTAATAGTTGCTGAACCTTCCATATCAGGGATCAGCGATATGGAGCGCATCATAAATACGGCGGCGAAATTCGGGACTAAGACAGCAGTATGTATAAACAAATATGATACCAACATTGAGAACTCAGAAAAGATTGAACAGTTTTGTGAAAAACAAGGTCTGCCCTTTATCGGCAAGATACCCTTTGACTCCAGCGCCGTGAAAGCCATTAATAATAGTCAAACGATTGTAGACATAGACTGTACATCGGGGGAGGCGGTTAAAGAGATCTTCCACAAGACAATGAATATCCTTACTTCGTAATAACAATCTAAAAATGAAGGAGCAAGATTATGAGCGAAAATTGCAATCAAAGCTGCAGCAGTTGCTCGGAGGACTGTGCAGAAAGAAAAGAACAAAAAAATGATTTCTCCGAGAAGTTGCATGAGATGAGCAGTGTAAAAAAGGTTATAGGTGTTATCAGTGGCAAAGGAGGTGTCGGTAAATCTCTTGTTACATCCATGCTTGCGGTTACTATGAATAGAATGGGATACCATACGGCTATTCTTGATGCAGACATCACAGGACCCTCTATCCCAAAAGCATTTGGTATAAAGGAAAAAGCCTCAGGCAGTGAGTTCGGTCTATTTCCTGTTAAAACTAAGACTGGTATTGATATTATGTCTGTTAATTTGCTTTTAGAAAATGATACCGATCCAGTTGTATGGAGGGGTCCGATTATCGCCGGCACAGTTAAGCAGTTTTGGACTGATGTTATCTGGAGTGATGTAGATTTTATGTTTATTGATATGCCGCCGGGCACAGGCGATGTTCCCCTTACGGTGTTTCAATCCATAGCTGTAGATGGGATTATAGTTGTAACATCTCCCCAGGAGCTTGTATCCATGATCGTATCAAAGGCTGTCAAGATGGCTGAGATGATGAATATCCCTATAATCGGTCTTGTAGAAAATATGTCCTATTTTAAATGTCCTGATAACGGCAAGGACTATCAGATATTTGGCGAAAGCCATATTGAAGAAATTGCTGATAAGCATAATTTAAAGGTTCTTGCTAAAATACCTATCGACCCCAAAATTTCTGCTGCATGTGACAAGGGCATGATAGAGCTTTTTGATGGAAATTGGCTTGATCAAGTATCAAAACTATTGGAAGAAAGACTGGAGGATAACAAGTGAGTAAACATTCAAGATTAGCAAGAGAACTATTTGAAAAGGGCTACAATTGTTCCCAATCTGTAGTATTGGCCTTTTGCGATGAAACAGACTTGAACTCAGAGACAGCACTGAAGATTTCTTCCTCATTTGGTGGTGGTATGGGTGGACTTCAAGAGGTCTGTGGAGCAGTGACGGGGATTTTCATAGTTGCAGGAATACTGGATGGATATTCTGTTCCCCAAGATGAGACTGCGAAAGCCGAGCATTATAAGCTAATTAAATCGCTTGCAGCAAAATTTAAGGATAAAAACCAAACGATTATTTGCAAAGAGCTATTAGGTTTATATCTAGAAAAAGAAAGTCACTTATCGGAAGAAAATAACAAAAGCTATTATAAAAGACGTCTCTGCGCAGGATATGTTGAGTGTGCAGCAAAAATATTAGATGACTATATTCAAAATAGATATGTGGAGGAAAATTATAATGATGAAAATAGCTGTAGCAAGTGAAAACGGAATGGTAACTGAGCATTTTGGACATTGCGAAGGGTTTATAATTTTTGACACTGAAAATAATCAAATTCTCAAAAGCGAAACCATTGCGAACCCTGGACACAGACCTGGATTTTTGCCAAATTTCCTAGCCGATCGCGGCGTAAATGTCATCATCAGCGGTGGTATGGGTGGAGGCGCGGTTGAGATTTTTAATGAAAGGAACGTTGAAGTTGTAGTAGGAGCTTCTGGTGATGCAAAAGCAGCTGTAGAAGCGTACCTGCGTGGATCTCTAAAATCTACAGGTTCCGTTTGCCATGAACACTAGCATCAAAATGAGTGCGAATGCATATAGTATTTTAATTTTCGTTTGGGAAAATGTTAAAGCATATTTGCCCAAAGCTGGAACTACAATTGTCTTGGTTTTATAAATATCTATGTTTTAGCTTCTATTAACTTTCTCTAATTTCCAATAAGTTACTCTTTCTTACACGTAAGGGTGTGGTCTCGAAATCTGTTTGAGAGCAATCCCACGTGGGTCCTTGAAGGGTGGATTAAATGGTTGCACTGATTCTCCGTTGCCCGTCATAACAGCTTACATTCCTTTAAAATCTTTTCAATGGATTCCCAAATGGAAAGTGCTGGATTTTCTCTATAATATCTATAACTCTTATATTGCCGCAAGGTATAGCCTGATTCTTGATTCCGCTGCATTATAGCCTTCGATTGCTGGATGGCAATTCTAACATTATCCAAAGTCAACTGGCCAAGAATACGCTTGAAATTATCTTCATGTTTATATTGATCTAAACTTTCAAACTGTTGATTATAAGCACTATTGAGCGGTTTTAGATACTGATGGCGATGGGTTAGAATACCGTTGCAATCAGTTTTATGCACAATGATCCAAAGCTCAAACGTAAAATTGCTGTATCCTAACTTATACTTGATGTCTTTTCCGGAATTCTGTGCTGCTTTCATCCGATCCAATGTAGTTTTGAATTGTTGTACATGGACGGGTTCCTCGCTCTCATAATCGAAAATATGAGTGACTTCAGTTCTACTTACAATGGTTAGCTGCTTTGCACGAGCAAGAGGGTCTTTTTGGATTTTGCTGTCTAGTTTTACAGTATACCTTGCTGCGGGATCAGCATTAATCATTCGCTGGAGCCACTCTAAATACCATTGTTCAGTTTCGCCTTCAACAGAAAAATAGTAGGTTCTATTCTCTTTTCGCATATAATCTCACCTCTTTACCACGGGATATTAGCTCCTCAAAGATAGGTGTGAAATCAATGTCTTTAATGGCACCATACCGATCCACGTAGTAATTCTTCATGTAATCTTCATTTTTACGAACACCAGATTTTCCTGTGGTTCCAAAATCCGAGAGAGAATAATGGTTACTTAAATGGGTTTCTTCGTCACGCTCCACAAACTTTATTTCATCTCGCCGATATAGGTTTGCATTTAAGAAAATAGGATTATGAGTGTTAAAAATTAGTTGTGCACGATGAATGTTTATCTCATCATTATGGAAGATGTTGATAATATTCATCAAAGCCATAGGATGGATGGAAGCATCGAATTCATCTACTCCCAAAATGCCACCGTTCAATAAAGCGTTGACTACTAAAGGAAACATATTTACAAAGCGAATTGTTCCATAGGACTCAAATAGTTCAGCGGGAACCGCAGTTCTTTTTTTAGCTTCATGGAAGAGGGAAAAGAGCCTTGCTTCATTACTTTCTCCATCTACCATATAACCAAGTGCATTTGAGTTGATTCCTAAATAGGTTGCCGCTTCATTCAGTGTCTTTTCAACATACACGGATTTTTTCTTGGGATCACTAAATTTTCGGATAATATGAATGGAATCGGCCCTGTAAATGACCATGAACTTGTTGTCCAGCCAATTGCTAAACAGTGTAACCAACTTGGAACTAAACATTGTTTTGAAACCATTCATCAGAAAAAGTTCTTCGTCATTTAAATTACTTTTTGCTAAAGAAATTGCGCCTTCTGCATTTTGTTCAAAAGCATTCACAAGGAGTTCCTGAATCGTATCTAAACAATCAAACTCCAAGTCAGCTTTTCGTGAAAAGATTAACGAGTTATTAATCTTTAGTGTTTCAGATAATACCTTGCGCTGATAGTCAAACTCTAAAAATTTACCTAAGTCGGCAGAAAAAGAATACTCTACCAACATACCATCTGTGATAAATTTAATGGCAAAGTTGACTGGATCAGTACTTTCGTTGGAGTTGTTCGGAATTAGCTCCAAGGCAGTTGCTGCAGTATTGGGATTACTCTTATCATCATCATTGCGTATATTGCCACGTAAAACAATTGATTTGAAAGTATCCATTGCACCAATTATATTGGTTTTCCCTGAGGCATTTGGTCCATAAATAACGGCAGAGCATAAGCCTTTATAGCTTTTTTTACCGATGGTTTCTTCTAGCACACTATAATCAAGCCCTTTTTGTTTGGGGGCTGGTGTAAGAGAAAATACGAGTTCATCTTTAAATGATTTGTAGTTTTTAGTTCTAAACTCTAATAGCATATGGGTTCCTCCATTCTGCAAATATCTTGCAAAATCATACTATAATTATATGCTATATAGTACCCATATGTCAATTATTTATTCCAATTTTGAAAAAATACTGCAAAATAAACAGAGTGTTTACAGCCTGCTATGAGGCTGTGGATGAAATATTTGCTTTTATCAAGCGGATTTCAACTAGTGGTAATACATACCATTTTATTGTAACAGCAGATCATGGTTTTATATATAAGCGTGACAAATTGCAGGAGACCGACAAAATTATCCATCTTGCAGATAAAGAAGCTTTCCTCAATCGTCGCTCCATTGTTTCTAAAGAACCACTTAAGGATGATGGTATTATATCTTATTCTATGGGAGATATTATTGGGAATGATGATTCGAAAATGGTTTCGGTGCCCATCAGCTCCCATGTGTTTAAGGTTACCGGCGGGCAATAAATTGGGTTTTCTATACCTATTCGAACTCACGGATTTCAGCCATTTTTTGTATTCTTGATTTTTAATCGGAATAACACGGGAACAATACAGCCGAATATTGTCCAATTTATATTGATATTATTCCGATAATAGGTTATACTAAAGGAGAAAGGGTGGCGAACTTATGGAATATATGAGTACAAAGCAGGCCTCAGAGCAATGGGGCATTTCTGACCGTCGTATTCGCTTGCTCTGTGAACAGGGGAGAATCGAAGGCATAATCAAACAAGGTCGTTCATATCGTATACCGATAGGTGCGATGAAGCCCATAGATAAGCGTACTTTGCGAGGCGTTAACATTCCAAAAAATTATATCGCTCTTTTCTCTCATATTGATGGACTGAAAGTGGAACTGGATAAGCGTCGCCCGATGACTCAAGGAGAACTAAAACGTATCCAAAGTGAATTTCTCATTGAATATACCTATAACTCCAATGCTATCGAAGGCAATACGCTTACATTACGGGAAACCGCTCTTGCACTGGAAGGCATGACCATCGATCAGAAGCCGCTTAAGGATCATTTGGAAGCGATAGGCCATCGCGATGCCTTTTTGTATGTTGAAAAGTTGGTTGCCGATCAGGCAGCTATTTCGGAAAAAGTTATCAAAGATATTCATGCCCTTGTGCTAATAGACAGACCTGAAGACAAAGGTGTTTACCGTTCCATTCCGGTGCGTATTATGGGTATGTACCAAGAACCGCCGCAACCCTATCTAGTGCCTATACAGATGGAACGACTGATTGCGGAACATCGCAAAACGAAACGTCATTCTATTGAGAGTATCGCTCTGTTTCATTTGAAATTTGAAGGAATCCACCCCTTCATCGACGGCAACGGTCGTACTGGACGCTTAATCCTCAATCTGATGTTGATGCAACAGGGTTATCCGCCCATTAATGTAAAATTTACGGATAGAAAGCGCTATTACGATTGCTTTGATAGCTATTTTCAGGACAATGATTCCTCACCAATGGTGAACATGATTGCTGAATACATTCGGGAAGGATTGGAGCAGTACCTTATAATTCTTTCCCTATGATGTAAAGTATAATGTCAATCAATAGAAGCTGAAAAAAATGGAGGTTATCTGGAATGCTGTATTTAATTACTGGTGCAGCCGGGCATTTGGGGAGTGTAATTACCCAGCATTTAATAAATAGCGGTAAAGAAGTGCGTGCCTTCGTATTACCAAACGAAAAACACAAACCCGAAAATACAAAACTATATTTTGGCGATGTTTGCGATAAAGAAAGCATAAGGCCTTGTTTTGAAAATTTGAATGGCCGACAATTAATTGTAATCCACTGTGCGGGGATAGTTTCCATAGCTTCAAAATTCAAACAGGCCGTATATGATGTAAATGTAACAGGAACGAAGAATATTGTTGATCTGTGTAAGGAGTATGGCGTGTCAAAACTGATTTACGTAAGCTCAGTTCATGCTATTCCCGAAAAACCCAATGGAATAACAATAACGGAAATAACTGAATTTAATCCGGAGCGTGTTGTTGGATTATATGCTAAGACAAAGGCAGAAGCAACGGCATATGTTCTTGAAGCTGCCAGGCAGGGATTGAATGCTATTGTGGTTCATCCTTCTGGCATCACCGGACCTTATGACCACGGCAGAGGACATCTTACAACTCTAGTCATTGATTATTATAAACGCAGGCTAACTTCCGGAGTCAATGGCGGGTATGATTTTGTTGATGTGCGCGATGTTGCAGACGGGATAATTGCTGCCTGTGATAAAGGCAGGCAAGGGGAATGTTATATTCTATCAAATAAATTTTTTCAGGTTAGAGAAATCCTTACCTTGTTGCACGAGATAACAGGCAAGAGGAGAATAAAAAACTTCTTACCGAATTGGTTTGTGAAAGCCACAGCTCCTCTTGCAGAATTATATTATAAAATATTAAAACAACCGCCACTGTTTACTGCCTATTCTATATACACTCTAAATACAAATGCTCAGTTTTCACACCAAAAAGCAACTTCGGAATTAGGGTATACAACACGGGAAATGAAAACAACACTGAATGACACGGTAGAATGGTTAAGGGAAAACGGCAGAATCTGACGCTGGTGCTTCTTTAGATCAAGTTGTTGATGAACTAATGGTTATAATCCAAAATATATCTAATGATTAGAGATCATGCTTTCTAAGCGCCATACCCTTATATCCATTCTTCTCTGCATGACCAAGCAGATAGAGAAAGGCATATGCTGGAATACGAATAAGTTTACTGCCTGCAGAGGTATGATGAACACCATAATCGTTTATGGTTTTGGTCACTATGATAGCAGCTGATGCCTTTTTCTAAGTGTGTTTAGCTTGTGATAGCGGCTCGGACAAAGAAAATCATATTTCATCCATTTAGAAATTGACTTTCACGATCCTTTTATGATAGAGTAAAAAAAGATATTTCAATATGATGGGATTTTCATTTGAGGTGAGTGTTTTTTCAACTATGATATGCTAGGAGGCTTCCCATGATTAACACCACTAGATTACTTACTGATGAAAAAGAATATGTTAAAACAGCTATTGCAAGAAAAGGATATGATGTAACCTCTATTGACAAATTAGTCGAGTTATTGATACAGATTCGCGAAAAGCGCAGTTTAATTGAAGGATTGCGTCGTAAACGGAATGATGAGAAAAATGATAGAACTGTGTCTGTGGAGGACAAACGTTCTCTTAGGGATAGGATTTCAAAAGAAGAAAGTCTCCTTTTGGAATTGGAGGAGGAGTCCAAAGCTCTTCTATACGATATTCCAAATCTCCCTGATGATGATGCCCCTGATGGCAAAGACGAATCGGACAATCTGGTTATTGACGAGTGTGCAGATGATTATTATCATTGTGTGATGAAAAATCCGCTATCACACTGGGATGTTGCAAAAAAGTTGGATATATTGGATATTGAATTGGCAAGTAAAATCTCAGGATCGATGTTCAGCGTGTTCAAGGGTAAAGGAGCAAAGCTTCTCAGAGCACTTATATATTATTGCTTTTCTCTTAATGAGGAAAAATACCTTGAGCTTGTGCCACCACACTTGGTGAGTAGTCGCTCGTTAACTTATACTGGACATTTGCCGAAATTTGCAGATGATCAATATAAATGTCAAATGGATGACCTGTGGTTGATTCCAACTGCCGAGGTTCCGCTGACTGCTTCTTTTACAGAAACAGTAACTCCGATTAAAGAACTTCCAATTTATCGAATGGCTTATACTGTTGCGTTTCGTCGTGAAGCAGGCAGTGCCGGGAAAGATACAAGGGGTTTACAGCGACTGCATGAATTTCATAAGGTAGAGTTGTTAAAGGTTGTTTCACCAAAGCAGGTAGAATCTGAATTGCAGGATTTATTGCAAGATTGTCTTCGCATTATTAAGGCATTGAAACTTCAATATCGCATCGTTGATTTGTGTGCAGGTGATATGGGAGATAAATATGCGAGATGCTATGATATTGAAGTGTATTCCCCAGGTGTTAAACGTTGGTTGGAAGTTTCCTCGGTTGGACATTTTTCAGATTATCAGGCAAGAAGAGCAAACATCAGATATATTGATGAGAATGGTAAACGTCAAGTCGCGTATACCATGAATGGTTCGGGGATGGCTACACCACGTGTTTGGTCTGCAATTGTCGAAACATATCAGCAAGAAGACGGCAGCATCATCGTTCCGGAAGTGCTTAGACCATTTATGCAATGCGACGTAATTAAGTAGCGCAAGCGGAGTTAGACATGAAAAAGAATCGAGCAAAACTGGAAGGGTGTTTGATTGATTGACACACGCATTCTGGGTTTAGTCTCCAACTGTTCCAAGGAGACAAATATCCCTATGCTTGCGATGTCCTGATGTTATCGAACGTCATTAGAGATGTTGATTTTGAATATGCTTTACATTTCCGTTTCCTGATTCGATTTATATAAATTGTATTTCCGATGAAATCCTCTATAAAAATTCAAATTACACAAACAATGCTGTTAACAGCCTGTTAAGGACAAATTTAAAGTTTATCAGAATTAGTCTTAATGCAGTAACTCCACTTGTGCATATAAATCACTTTCAATGTATTATCAGCATCTTTCCTACTTTGTGTCAATTCAGCCTGAATGTGTTTACAAGAACTACTGTTCGTAATAATATGGAATACAGATAAGGAATGTAACCGCAGGAGGATCGAAATGAAAATTATACTTGACCCCGGTCACGGAAGGTACGGCAATCCATACCCGCCGCAGAAAGGTTTCTATGAGGGTACCCAGATGTGGGTGTTGGCGAATTATCTTAAAGAGGAACTAGAAAAGTATGGGTTTGACGTAGTCAGCACCAGACCGGATATAAATGATATGCCTTCTCTTTATGCACGCGGGGCATTGGCAAAAGGCGCTTCTCTGCTGCTCTCCCTGCACAGTAATGCACCTCAGAGCGCCTTGGATACCAAGCCAACCGGCAGTGTGGTTTATTATTCTCTTGAGGATGAAAGCAATAAGGTGCTGGCAGACATGATAGGAAACAAAGTATCGGAAGTGATGAGTCATTATTACAGAGGAAGCATGATTAAGGTCAGCCCCAAAGGTGACGATTATAATGGTGTAATAAGGTCAGCTGTGAAAAACGGCTGCACACGGGCACTGCTGGTGGAGCATGGGTTCCACACAAATCTCAAGGATTCTGAATTTTTAATCAGCAATTCCAAGCTGCAAAAACTGGCAGCTGCAGAGGCAGGAATCATAGCTGAATATTTTGGCTTTAACAGAAATAAGGAAGGTGAAGCAATGTTTAGAACATTACGTTATGGTATGGCTGGTGAAGATGTTGAGTTCGTCCAAAAGTTTTTAGCCTTGCATGGTTATTATACCGGTCCGATTGATTCCAGCTTTGGTCCAGGGCAAGGGTTTTTGAATGCTGTGAAATCTTTTCAAAAGGCAGAAGGGCTGACAGCTGATGGTGTTATCGACTCTGCTTCAAGGGCGAAAATCTTTGAGATAATACTTACAGGCAGCATAACAGATTCTGCGCAGATGGAAGAACTAATGTCAAAGGTATCAAAGATGGAGATCGAGCTTAAGAAGTATGTAGAGTATTTCAGACTTCAGACAGAACTGAGAATGGGAATTGAAATGCAAATTCAGGAATAATCTTTGTTAAAACAGAAAAAGACGCTAAATATTTTTGAAAAACCTAAATTATACTTCACAAATTTTGTTTTCCATGATACAATTATATAAAATTCAGGGGAAGTATTATGGATAACACTGATTTAAAAATTTTAGCTTGCCTTAAGGAAAATGCTCGTATAAATACTTCAGTTATAGGAGAAAGAATCAATATGTCCGTTTCTGCTGTAAGTGAACGAATAAGAAAGCTCGAGAACTTGGGCATAATTAAGCAATATACAGTTATTTTGGACCACAAATTGATTGGCAAGGATCTTCTGTCGTACATATCTGTCAGCTTGGAACATCCCAAATACAACGAAAATTTTATTAACAGTATTGACAAAAATTCGCAAGTTATAGAGTGTCATTATACAACAGGAGATTTTGATTTCCTGCTTAAAGTTATTACTGATTCAGCCGCAGCGCTTTCAGACGTTCTGAATGAAATCAAGAGCATAAGCGGTGTATCTCTTACTCGTACACTCATAGTTTTATCGACTTCAAAGAGCGATGTGTCTGTTCTGCCGGAGTTCATGGAAACTTAATCATGTATACAACTATTGAAGTTATAACGATGTACCTTATATGAATTTGAAATATGCATAACAAATTCATATTCAAATAAAAAAAGAATTCAGGAGGGAACATAGTGGTAATTGGAATTCCAAAAGAAATTATGGATGGGGAGCGGCGTGTAGCAGCAATACCGGAAACAGTCGCAAAGTTCATTAATGATGGGGCAAGTGTCCTGGTGGAGAAATCAGCTGGTGAAGGAGCGTTCTACAGCGATGAAGCTTATGCGGCAGCTGGTGCAAGGATAGTAAATGATGTTGCAGAGCTGTATGCAGAGTCGGATTTGATTTTGAAAGTAAAGGAACCACTTTTCAACAGAGAAAAAAAATGTTCTGAGATCGAAATGATGCATAAAGGACAATATTTGATAACTTTCATTCATCCAGCATCACCTGCAAACCACAATATGGTTCGAGAGCTGGCTGCTAAAGGAATCATCAGTCTTACACTGGATGGTATTCCGCGTATTTCGCGGGCTCAGAACATGGACGCATTGACATCTATGAGCACTTGCGCTGGCTATAAAGGGATGCTGATGGCTGCAAATGACCTGGCAAAATTCATGCCCATGATGTTCAGTGCAGTCGGCATGATAAAACCGGTTAATGTATTTGTAATTGGTACCGGTGTTGGCGGTCTGCAGGCTATCGCAACTGCAAAACGCCTCGGTGCTGTAGTATATGCAGCGGATATTCGTCCAGATGCTGTAGAACAGGCTAAATCACTAGGCGCAAAGATCGTCGAGACAGGCGTACCTGCTGAAATCGCCGTTGGTGAAGGCGGTTATGCAAAGTCGCTGCCTGAGGAATGGCTGGTCAAGGAGCGTGAAGCAATAGCTGAAACAGCAGCCAGCAGCAATATAGTATTCTGTTCGGCCCTTGTTCCCGGTAAAATAGCTCCTACCCTTTTGACAGAAGAGATGGTTCAATCCATGGAACCTGGCTCGGTAATAGTTGATATTTCAATTGATCAAGGCGGCAACTGTGCTATTACTACCCCCGGGAAAAGAGATGTCAAACACAGTGTTATCATAGAAGGAATAAAGAATATTCCCGGTATGCTTCCGACAAGCTCAACATGGATGTTTGCAAACAATGTATACAATTTTGTAAAATTCTTAACTCATGACGCTTCGATTCAATTGGATATGAACGATGAAATTGTACAAAAGTCACTTACTACAATTGACGGTAAGATAGTACACAGCGGAGCAAAAGAGGCTATGGGACTATTATAAAGCTGTCATTCAGAACGTAGTAAAAAATTTAATTATTGTCATTCAGAACGTAGTGAAGAATCTTGAGGAGGGGTTAATATGAGTCCATTAATACTAATTCTAATTTTTATAATTGCTGCCTTGGTCGGATATAAATTAATCAGCCATGTTCCAAGTCTCCTGCATACACCATTGATGTCAGGTATGAATGCTCTTTCCGGCATAACCATTCTTGGTGCACTTTCTGCAACAGGGGCAGCAATCCATACCGGCAGTCGTGTTCTTGGTTTTATAGCAATTGTACTGGCAATGATCAATGTTGCAGGCGGGTTTGGTGTTACGGATAAAATGTTAAGGATGTTCTTGCGTAAGGAGGATGAAAAATGAGCGATACAATATATTATATTATCTGTGGGGTTTTGACTATTGGTGTGCTCATTGGAATCTCCCTTATGAGCAAGGTGAAGACAGCGGCTATGGGTAACAGTATAAGTGCTGTCTGTACAGCTCTGGCCATACTGGTTACACTATATAAATATGAAATAATAGCTGATGTATATTTATGGATATTTATGGCTGTTGGATTAATACTTGGTTTGATTGGTGCTTACAGAGTTAAAATGATTGAAATGCCGCAGGCAGTGGCCTTGTTAAATGGATTTGGAGGCGCAGCAAGCGCTATAATTGCACTAATAACACTTACAGAAGCTGTTAACCTGGATGTATTTTCATTGACAACCGGCGGGCTGGCTCTGGCTGTAGGTATGATAACTCTTACCGGAAGCCTTGTAGCTGCAGCCAAACTTCATAATATGATTTCCCAAAAACCAGTAATCTGGGGAAGTCACCAGGCCATTACAGCAGTAAGCCTCCTGCTGACTGCTGTTTCAATTATTGGTATAGTGGTTTCACCAGTCAGCAGTGTCATTTATTGGGTAAATATTTTAGGCTGTCTGCTCATCTCAGGCTTTTTCGGTGTTGCATTTGCAATCCGCGTTGGCGGTGCAGATATGCCTATTACAATTTCACTTCTTAATTCCTTAAGCGGTGTTGCCGGTTCCATTGCAGGTATGGCCATAAATGATCCGTTACTGGTAGCAATTGGGGGTATCGTAGGTGCATCCGGTTTGCTGTTGACACAAATAATGTGCCGTTCAATGAACCGTGCTCTTTCAGATATATTGCTGGGAAAAACCTCTGTCTCAGGCAGTGCTGAAATGAAGAAAGAAGACGATACTGCCGCAGAGGATGAAGAAAAAGAACAAAATGCTTCAATCGATTCGATAAAGTTGTCAGATGCAAAGAACGTCATAATTGTTCCAGGCTATGGTATGGCGCTGGCTCAGGCTCAAAGTTTGGTTAAGAGACTCACAGATAAACTGGAAGAGGGCGGGGCAACAGTTAAATTTGGTATTCATCCAGTAGCAGGGCGTATGCCTGGTCATATGAATATCCTGCTTGCCGAGGTGGACATTTCCTATGATCAGTTATATGATATAGATACCATAAATCCGAAATTCGCTGAATGCGATTTGGTAATTGTTGTTGGAGCCAATGATGTTATCAACCCTGCAGCAAATACAGCTGAAGGCACACCTATATACGGCATGCCTGTTTTGGATGCGGAGAAAGCAAAAAATATTATAATTTGCAATTTTGACTTGAAGCCAGGATATGCAGGTGTCCCAAATCCACTGTATTCCCAATCAAATGTAATTCTATTGCTTGGTGATGCTAAAGAAAGCTTGGAGATATTACTGCAGAAGGATTAATACCAGTTTTTGAGTCTGATAGCAAGTTGAGTTGGTAGAGGGATTCATGAATAAGCTTGATAAAAATCTGTCCGAAAGATATAAGCAGAGTACAAAGCTTGTGCAAAGCACAGGAAAGCCAAGAAATCTGACTATACCGTCAGTGATTCTGTTTGTATCCGGATATCTGATTTATACGGCTTTATCAGGAACCCTCTATTTTGTTGCCTTGAAAAACTCCTTAGACTCGGGAGTCGTCTTTCCCATTATTTTAGGACTTGGATTCATTGGATATATTGTAGAATGCATACGTGAGTTTATCTGTTTTGTTAAGAGCGACAAAACTATAGCTGTTTGGAGTAAGGAAGACATATTCAAAATTTTATCGGTAGTTATATCATCCATTGTCACATTTTTAATAAGTGGAGATTTAGGCATGAATACCATAATTGCTTCTGCTCTTGTTGGTTTAATTGCTGCGTTAATAATACCTAAATTTTCAGGAGAGATATTTTGCGGTTCTTTTGTTGGCATGGTATCTCATATGCTGATAGGCAATATATTCTATCTGCTTCTAGCTGGTTTGGTTGCAGGAATTGTTTTCGTAATTATAGGAAACAGAGTGTTTCAAGGATTCGGCGGGAAGATGGGGGCATCAGCCTTTAGCGCTTGTGTTATAATGCTATTGTTAAACGGAAAGCGAATTACAGGTGCAGCTATAACTGAATCGGAAGTTATAGCCCTTATACTTGTTTTTTCTGTATTGAGTGCGGTATTGACCTACAGCATCAGTGTAAGATTAAAATTTGGACCTGTTTTGGCTTCTTCCATTATCGGACTCATTGGCGGTTTGATTCTTCCAATAGTGTATTTGGAGTACGGAAATATTCTGGCTGCTGTAAATTTTTGTGCGTCCTTTTCAGGCATGGCAGCTAAAGAAAGATTCCCAAATGAACTAAGTATGATTTTAGTGGGATTTATTACAGGGCTCATTTTTATTTTCAGTTATACCTTTATGGTTGGTGC
>ENA-UOOM01001154-UOOM01001154.1-fermentation-metagenome-genome-assembly--contig:-NODE-1154-length-26563-cov-4.410140_pt1 | contig 26563 bp, 35 predicted proteins | sample MGYA00245781_ERZ724031 | MGnify/ENA primary metagenome ERZ724031 (study PRJEB28704, sample SAMN03018317) | fermentation metagenome | biome: anthropogenic terrestrial biome; feature: soil; material... | reverse complement strand
CCTGCTGCCATCCATATTAATGGGGTTGCCCACCACCAATTCGCTCACGTCGTAGTCGCAAATAATTTCTAAAATTGCCGCCAAATCCGCCTGTTCTCCCTTGCGCTCAATTACGCAATGGGGCTGGCTGGTCAATCGTGCCAAATCGCTCAAAGCTACGCCGATTCGCTTATCCCCCACATCCAGTGCCATGACTCTCATAAAAAAATTTTTCTTTGCCTTCCCACTTAAAATTTACAACAATAAAGAACGATATCAGGTATTTTCCCCTCATATGTTCATTTTATTTTTACAGCAACGATTGTTTACGTACCTGCAATGCACCTTTGGCGCACATATTATGATGAGTATAACATACCTGCTCAAAAAATGCACGCTTTTTTTCCAAAAAATGACAACTGCACACTTTTTTTATTTTATTGTCGATCTTGCGCTCGCCCATTTCCTGATAACATATTTTTTCTGCATTTGTATGGAAATTAACTCAAAAACATCCCCATTTAGGGGAGTTATAAATAAAAACGCTTGCTTCCCACAAAATCGGCGTTTTTTCAGCCCTGACCAACACCACCCACCCCGCCATCTCTTTTCTCTATAGATCCGACAAATATTTTATGATAAAATAATCTAAATCATCCCACCACAGGAGACCACCCATGCTGCTCGGACTCATACTCAACGCCGCCATCGGCGCTGTCTGCATCATCCTTGGCATTTTACTTTGGAAAAAATCCAAAATCAGCCTTATCCACTCATACCACTACACCAAAGTCAAAAAAGAGCACGTCAAAACCTACACTACACGTATCGGCTTCGCCATGATTCTTCCGGGCAGCGGCTGCCTGATAACAGCCGCCGTCAATTACCTCACCGACTCCGCCTATGGCTATATCGCCTTCTTTCTCTTCTTTTTCATAGCCGCCATCATCTTTGTCCTCACGCAAAAAAAATACAACAGCGGCATTTTTTAACCCCGCTGCTGCACAAATCCGTTTTTCTCTCATCACGAATTCAATTTGACCTCATTCTACTCTTCTCGTCTCGCTAACCGACCCTCACTTCAAGATCAACTTGACTTTTCCGTTATCTGTTGCAGCGCACCCTGAAAACCATTCGACTCCACGATGTTCTTTCCATCTGCCTAACCGACCCTGCTTAAAACCCATTTGACCGCGCGCATTTCTTTTGCTCACTTCTTCCCCTCCAAACCTAACCTCCTATGTCGATTTGACTTCCCCCGCAGGCTCCTTTCCCTCTAATTTCTCTTTTCCTTACAACACGATTCTGTCTTGTCCTCTCGCGCTTATTTGACCCCACGCATTCCTTTTGCTCATATTTCCCTCTCACCCCTAATCCAATTTGACCACACGCCATGCTTTTCATGCACCTACCTGCCTTAACCACGAATCCGATTTTACTTCCCATCCAAATTTCTCTTCCACAATCTTAATTTAACCGCCCGCAGTCTTTATACCGCAACCCTTTCTTCTCGAAATTTTTTATCCGAAAACAACTCTTTTCTTTTTCCCTAATTTTCTTCCCCCTCTATCCATAATCGCTTCTTGAGTTCTCTCTCCCGGCTGTCCAAAAAAAGAAAAGGACGGCAAACTTGCCGTCCCAACGCAAAGAGCGGCCTAGCCCCCTCAAGCATATGCCGCTCTCTATATGATGTCGTCGCTTTATCATAAAGCGTCAATTATGTCCTCAAATACATTTTTGTGTATATTCTCTCACTTCTTCGCGCAATGTGCGCTCCTTGAAGACAATTCATCCCTGCCTTTTCCGTTATCACCCGGATAAGGCTCCGTGTGCGACACCGTTCCTTGCCAAATCTCCTTTGGAATCGGTGTGTCTTGAAAGGCAAGACAATAATGCACATCCCCAACTTTTTCTCCCCGCTCTTTTGCAATCGCGTGGCGCATTCTGTCTACGTTCAAACTATAACAGATGCACTTGAGGCATTGGCTTTTCATTTTTGCTCTCCTTCTCAGATGGTTTTTCGAACTTTCTATTTGTTAAAATTATAACATAGTCACCAAAAAATGATACCCCTTTTGCCAACTTTGAAAACGTTATCTCAAAACTTTACAAAGTTTTTACCTTTCTCTCTCTACCTGTTTTATGCCATGCACCCGCTGATTTTCCTAGTCTATATCCCCTTTTTGCATAAAAAAACACCGCCTACAAACAAAAGCGATATTTTTGATTTTCGATAAAAATTCCTTATTTATTTTATTGTTCTATATTTTTCAAAGGCCTTTTTCGCATCAAAATGCGCCATCCTAAAAAACAGAACCGACCATGTCGCAAAACAAACCACTGCAAAATACGCCCACACAAAATAACACACCACGCCGCCCGCAACAAAAATCACAAACCATAACCAAAAGGCATTTCGCATATCTTTGCTCATCTTTGCCCTGTCATATTTTTCTCTTTCCGTCTTTGGTAGGGCGTTAAACCCGCTGATCAATATCGCCGCCCGCTCCCTTAACACCATAAACACCACCGCCAACAGCAAGAAAAAACCTGCCATCACCATACAAACCATCACACCGATATTCATTTTTCTGAACTTCCTTTTATCTGTCTCTTTCGCAAAACAAACCCGCCATCTTGCCCGAACCCGCCTGCATTCGCTGTCATTGTCTCTTAGTCCCACATTTGCCCGTCTCTTGGCATCAGTTCCAGTAAATCCCAAAAGCTTGGAATCTCACTGATTGCCTTGCCCTCTTTGAGCGCAGTTAGCATCTCAATTTTTTCATCAAGCCTCTCCCTACTTTTGCTGCCTTTCATTTGATATCATAGCACAGTTTTTTAGCTGTGCAAACAACCGCATGCTCAATGACGATTTTTTCGCTCCGTCGCTGCACATTTGCTAAACAACGATGCATTATACTATTTTCACCGCCTCCCTGCGACCATCTTCTATAGCCAAAATATTGTTCCACAGCACCAACGGCGAAGCACCCGAATAGCCGCTCTCTTGCCCATCATTTACTTCGATCACCAACCACTCTCCATCTTCTTTTTTTGCCATATCCACCGCCAAAAAAGGCACGTCCACCAACTCGGCAATCTTATTTGCCAGGGCGCCGACCTGTTTTGCCTCCTCTTGCCCCAACTCGTAAGACGGCCCAAAAGTCCAATAAGGTCCGTAGCCAACCAAAACTTTTTTCCAAAAGAAAAACCTGAATTCATAGCAAATAGGAACAATATCCGCAAAAGTGTGCTCGTCAATCACCTGCAATTTCACATACTCCCTGATAGCCACCTTTTGCCAATACAAATATTTGTTGTAGGTCCATTTTTCCCGCAAAGCCAAAAATGCCTGCGGCGAATCCACAATGCTGCTTTCCTTTCTGTGTCCGTGAGTCTGCCTGCTGCCCTTTACAAAAATAGGAAACGAAAAATCGCGCTCCACTTCCTCCAATGAAGGAAACACATCAAATACTTTTGTTTTCGGCGTGTATTCTTTGATCAAGGTATACCAATGCTCAATCAAACTTGCCCGCTGATATGCCTGCTCCGAGCAAAGCAACCGCATACCCATCTGATGAACTTTGTTTTCAATCAGATGAAAGTCTTCAATGGCGCCAATGCGCAACAAAACAGACTCGCCCATCCCGCCGATAACAGAGCGGCAATCAAAATACCGCCTGAAAGCAAAATCATAATTGGCAATGCCAATCTGCCTTGTCCACAACACCACATTTTGCATGCGAAACAAATCCCACTTTGCATTGTTCGTCATTGTCTTTTTCAAATCCCTTCATTTATAAAAAAATCGTTTTGATTTACAATCACCATTCAAAACAAATCAAATCCTTCTTCCAATCCCGCCCTTTGATGAGCCCGTGCGGAACTCAATTCGCCCGCCTTGCGGGTATTTCAATCCGTTCCCTGCCCGTAGCTCTTAGGGATGTATATTCAATTTTGGCTTTATCCAACAAGTTCAGAAGCCGTTCCCATGCCGTATGACTTGTGGTGGTTCGGTGTGCTGTGTGCAGGATGTTTTCGCTATTCATCAGCCCCCACATTTCACGCATAGCCACCACTTCATTTTTCCCATTTCGGCGGGGCAGGCTGTATCCGAATTTTGTATGCGTCCAAAGACTGTCTTTATTTTGCGCCAGTATATGTTTTAACAGGGTGCATTGCCATTTCTGTGCTTTGCGCCCTGTCTTTTCATAGAGTTCAACCGCTTCTTTGTGCAGGCTTTTTCGATACGGTAATATTGATGACTGTGTAGGGGTTTGGTTGCCGATTCGGTTTTTTATTGACATTTTTTAGGTCAATCAATTCCAAAATCTTTTATATTAAAACCGCGCACCTCTAAATCATTTTTCATCATGTCAATACATTGAGTGTATCCATCCAATAACCCTATGTCATAATCGGTCTTTGATAATTCACGTTGTAATTCTTTTTTTCTTTCAACTATTCTGTTTATAATCGTTATTAATGTTTCCTCCGAAAATTCCCAATCAAAGTTAGATTTTTTCATTGTTTTTCCCCCTTATTGTTTTCTTCCTTTCTGCAATCGATTTTTGAAAATTATAAATTTCTTTTTCCCAATATTTTAATCTACCTCTTTGCACTGAAATAGATACTTGATCCCAATCTTCATAGACTTGTTTAGGATTCGCAATTTTAAATTTATGTTCCGCAATTCTTTTTTCAAGTGACCTTATGCCCGTTTCTAATGATTTTATGCTTTGTTTTTGTAAATCCTTTTCTGCAAACATTTGTAGATTTTCTATATTTAGACCTATTTTTTTTCGCTCTTCAATCTTCGCATCTCTACCCGGGTCAACCCATTTTCTGCCTCCGATTTTTCGTTTCTTACCGTCACCGGGGTCATACTCGATTTCGCACCTGCAATATCTGTGACGCTGATAGACATCTCTCGGGATATTCGGCGCTGTATAGGTACCTGCTTTCGCAGCGCACCAATCACAACATCCGCCCACAACTGTCCTTGTAACTTTCGGAACAAGTCCTGCTTTGTCATGAAACTCAGCGTTTGCTTTTACGGTATCATCAATGATTGATTGACTGAAATTGACAATTGGCTCATCGAGCAGCCATTTCACTTTCTCAAAATCATCTTCTGTGGATATTTTTTCGACAATACCTTTGATTCGGTCTTTATTTAGCGGTGACTTAATACCTTTTATACCCAATCCCGCTTGTTTATTGAGATTGGTCTGTACCTGCGCCGCTGCTGTAGCGATTAATTCATGGTTATTACCCATAGTCGGTTCAAGCACCCTCTGAGCTATATTATAAAACATTTTCCAACCGAGCAAAACTTCTAGGACAATATTCTTTTGATATGCAGTTTTTTACAGATATAAAATGACACTGCTCTCAAATCGAGTAGTTTTTTAACCAGCCATTTGTTCTTTCCACCATAGATTTTTATACTGCCTCTCGCAGTTGGGAGTCCGTTGTTCTTTATACCCTGCAACCTCTAAAAAAGAGCATAAAAAGCACCCGTAGGTGCTTAGTTTTAGATGTTATTTAGTTTCAAGGTTCCGTATTTTTAACATTCTTGCGATATTGCCCGGTTCTTTTTAAATACGCTTCAAACTCCTCCTTATCTTTTTGTATTTCTTCAGGCATCAATTCCCTTCGGCTTATTACTTCCGGCGGAAGCAATGTTTTCCAGCGTGGGTGGGTGAATAATTCTTTTTTGCTCATTTTCTTTCTACCTCCCTCAAAAGGATGTCAATTCGATCTTCGCTCCGCTCTATTCGCCTAACTTCAAAATGCGCAACTTCTGTTTTGTATATGACTTCTTCTTCAGCTTGGTTAAATCTGCTTATATCTTTGCCCGATGTAGAGGACAATATATGCAGCCGTACATCTGCTTTTTCGTTATGCTCAGTGGCTTTCGTGGCAGAAATGTATTGATTGTATCGTAAGGTTTCGCCCAACACGTGCGCGGCAACAAACTCTTCCAGTGCTGCTTTGTTCAAGAATTGCAAATTTCGCACTAAATCTTCTTTGTTTTCTACCCACATGAATTACATCGCTCTCAAACGAACAGCTGAAAGTACGTTATGCATGTATACCGTAATTTCTGAAATAAGGCATCCATACGCACCTGTAAATGCTTATTTTCACTGTCATTGATTCTTAGTCCCACATTTGCCCGTCTCTTGGTATCAGTTCCAGCAAATCCCAAAAGTTTGGAATCTCACTGATTGTCTTGCCCTCTTTGAGCGCAGTTAGCATCTCAATCTTTTCATCAAGTCGCTCCATGCTATCTACGTCAAAAAATTTCAAAACTAACAGATTGCGTGCATGGGGCAGTAACTTAAATATTTCTAATTTCTTTAATTGGTCTTGAGTAATGGGAGTACTCATTTTGATGTCTCCTTTACCATTTTTTTCTGCATCGGCTCCAAAACAGCCGCATCATTCCATCTATGCATATTTACTTTGTCCACAAACTCTTGGTTAATGACAGTCTTTCGTCCAAATTCTTCGAATTTACCACATATCCGTTTATTACTCAAATAGCTTAACTTTTCTTTTTGAACCTATCACCGCGAGCATATAGCAGCGCAAATACCGCAATAACACCAAAAACAACCCACGAGAGAACCATGGCCGTAACGCTGCCTTTATACCAACCAAAATCAAACGCAAGAAGACACAATGCCATTCCAATGAGGATCTTGCTTACAAACTTGCTTACTGCCATCATATCATATTCTTTTCTATTCTCCGCCGACATGGTGTTGAATCCGGCAATGAGCCATTGCCCCTTGCCCCTATTCAAAAACAAAGCGATAACCATCAGCAGCACTGCAAATAATATGGCAGGGATATACCGCATCATGGGTTCCTCCAATCCCGAACCTATGCGCCAACTTATAAAACGTTAAAAATCGCAGCAACCATTTCTCATACCGCCTCCGACTCAAAAGACATCTGTCTTGTCTTCATAGTTCCCAATTCCACACTCTGCCTACCGTTATCCTGTCTAAATTTGATTTTACCAACCCTCCGATATCGATGTCAATCCACTTCTTTTTTCTGCCTATATGAAAGCACACTGCTTTCAATTTGTAAAAAAAGCACTCTCAAGGGCGCTCCTAATGATTGCTTATTTTGTATTACCAAGATGGCAAAGTTACTTCAATTAAGATTGCCCATTCCCTTTGTGTAAGCTGATTATCTTCCGGATAACATTTGGCTCTATGAATAATTTCCACTGCTTTTTTTGCCTTATAATAATCTTCATTCCCTCGTTTCGCAAAATTTTCAGGTTCATATACACTGTCTACTGTATCGTATTCGCCATGAATAATCCCATAATTAATCATCGCTTGATGTGCTACATCATCCGAAAAGCTATTCAGTATTTTCTTAAGTTGATCCGGATCGCGTTGCTTCATAGAATCTGCCTACTGTCTCTTTGCCATAAAACGTAAATATGGTATACGGCTTTTTCTTCCTTATTTGCTGTATTATACACCTACACATCCCATTTTTTAAAGTAGAAACCTGGTTGTTGCAATCCATTCACTTTCCATCTCATTGTTGCGGATAAATCCTTTTGTTCCACTTTCCGTTTACATGCACTACGCATGTCTCCTAACTATATGGAATCACACCTCTCAAGCTGATTGTTAAACAGTCATTAAGATTTATCTTCTATTACCTTCTGAGCATTGCAAATCCCGTAGGTCTCCATCAAAGGTTCCCCAGTGCTTGAGTACTCTCTTATAATGCAATGTGTAGCGTTCTTGCTATCCGTATAATTGTGGTTGGCATCGTAATAAGTGATTTCAGTATAACTGCCATCTTTTTCGTAATGTCTCATCGCAGCTCCTTTTATCATTTTTCCAAAGTAGTCTCTTAGACTTTATGCCGATTCGGAAAATTTTTCTTAAACGTTTCATTGTTAAACGCATATCTTACTACACTGTCAGCAAAATCTTCCCGTTTTGAGTTTTCATTGTACGTTGTCGGAGATAATACTTCTGGCACTAATATATCACTATCTATGGCTTCTGTCCAATTTTTTTCGGACGAAAAATATTTTCTCGTAGTTGCTTTTACGATATCGTTATTATGCGCTGTCTCATGACAATAGACTATGACTACTTGCGCACTGTTATGCTGATCTTTAAACTGGTAAAATATTATTTTATCTCTTCCTACTGTATCATACGGGCGTATGAAGCCAGCATACCTTTTAGTTTCCTGCCCATATGAAATTACATCTCTCTCAGACAAGTGACACAAATGTGACACACCTGAGCAAATGATTCATAAAAAAATTCAATGCAAAACAAAAAACCACGCATTTACGTGGTTTTCTCATTATTATTATGGAGCTACTGGGCGGACTCGAACCGCCGACCTGCTGATTACGAATTCTAGACTTGGGTACGTAAAACCTCATAAAATCGCGGTAATGCGTAGTTTTATTATAGTTGATTATCCCCTATTTTTTTCCATTGTCTAACAAATGTCTAACACTTTTTTATATATATCGATTGCCTTTATATTAATTATTTGACAGCTAATAATGAATATATTATAAAACTAATAAATATATTTTTCAATATTTTAGTAATATTTGTATATTATAATAAACAGAAAAATTAGTATTTTTTTATTAAATAGAAATAAAAACAGAATAACCAATTACAGGTTATTCTGTTTTTATTTTTTAAACTACTTCATTAATTCTTCTTGTTTTTGTTCAATCTTTTTGATCATGTTTTTAACTGATTTTATACTAGACTCATATTCATCATTCCAATTTTTTATTTCGCTTCTTGTTAAATCTTTATCCTCGGTTAATAACTTTCTTTTGTCTTCAAGATTTTTTAAATGCTCATTCATTTTCGTAATCCCATCTTTATAAGTATTGACTACTACATCTATAGGAGTATTGCCTGTTAATCTCATTAAATCAAGCTCCACCGCTTCAATCGCTGCATAAGTATTATTGATTGCAACATTGTGCTTAAACTCAGATGGTTTATAATGGGAATCATCTTTCGTTGATTCGCATCCCGAAAAAATTAAAAATAATAGACATATAAACGCAACATTTTTAAATAATTTTACCATGATAATCTCTCCTTTTTATATATATAAAAATTATATCATAAAAATATTTAATACAAATAATTATTTTTTCTTATTTGTATTAAATTATATTATTAAGATTCTTTATTTCAGAGATTAAACGAATGTAAAGCTTAAAGAGAATCTATATTAAAAAATTAGTATATTAAATTCAATTATCTTTGTATTTTACTATTTTTGGAATGATACTCGCAGCCTTTAAAATTCCTCATCTTATGGTTATAGACTATTTTATAAAACTATAGTCCATTTAGTAGCTTGTACCGGAACGGTTCCGATAGGATCGATGTTTGATTTTTAAAAAATCAAGCAATATATGTTTGTAGCGCGTGATGCATCCATTGTTAAATTTTAGTTGTACCTATTGTAGTCACCGGCTTATCATTTTTGTTTATAAAAGACGAAATAATGTTAAAAACAATATTTATAATATCTGCTTCTTCAGGATCAAATACGGCAATTATGATGTCTAAAATATATAAGCTTGATGCAGATATGTGTCTGAGTTCATTTATTCTACTATTGTATATTTATTGGTAATAATTCCTGTTTTCTTACTTTTTTTCTTACTTTTGTTTAAATTTGTATGGATTTAATTAGTTAAATATGATAATCGATATATACACAGAGATTTGGAATTACTTAAGAATTAGATTAGGAAGATATGCATTTAATTAATTATATATTCTCTCATGAATGAATAGGTGCAAAAACGAACAAGGCACTTTATGAAACTTGTCGCAAAGTGCCTTGTTTTGATTTTTTTAATATATTTAGCCTTTGTTTTGACAATCCGGGCATAATCCTTCAAAAATCGCACGGTGTCTTTTTATCTCGTATCCTGTTTTAATCTGCGCCTGTTCATCAAGCGCCGCGTTGTAAGGAATAGGCAAGTCGCAGACGGCACCGCAATTTGTGCATACAATGTGATAGTGCTTGTCAAGACGACCTTCATACCTGTCCAGATGGTGAAGCTTTACCTGAAGCACTTCTCCTTGACTGACTAAAACGTTTAGATTGCGGTACACGGTGCCTCGGCTTATTCTGTCGTCTATCGTCCGCACATCAAGATATATCATGTCCGCGCTAGGATGGTCGCAGCGCGCCCGGACCGCATCCAAAACTAGCTGACGCTGTTTCGTGTTTCGCTGCTCTTTCATAAAAACACTCCGATCAAATTAATATTATGTCTACATTTTGCTGCTAATAGTGGCCTTTATTAGTCCGTTATTGTCAAGCTTTGCAAGATCTTTTACTTTTATAAAGTCAAGACCCGCAGCTTTGGTGAAGCGTTCGCCGTATTCGGGGTCTGCCAGATAGCAGTGTACTGCATGTCGGTACTTTATGTTTTCGGTAACGGGAGCAATGTCCGCTGCAGTGTTTTCTATCAATAGTTGCTTTTTGTCTTCTGTCAGAACTCGCCACAAATTTCCGCCTGCGCGGAAGCAGTTGTCCGTCGGGTCATCTTTCGGGTCGTAGCGGTACATTGCGCCTTCCAAATCAAGCGGCGGCTCCATAACTTCGGGTTGTGCAGTCCAGACGTCATAGCTGTTTGGCGTATATGCTGGAGCTCCACCATAGTTGCCATCCACTCTCATAGCGCCGTCGCGATGATATTCGTTAACCTGCACTTTAGCGCGGTTTACTGGTATTTGATTATGGTTTACACCCAGTCTGTAACGCTGTGCGTCCCCATAGGAAAACAGTCTGCCTTGCAGGAAACGGTCGGGGCTGAAGCCTATGCCGGGCACAACGTGCGCGGGCGTAAAGGCGGCCTGTTCAACTTCCGCAAAGAAGTTCTCGGGGTTTCGGTTAAGCTCCAATGTTCCAACCTCGATAAGCGGATATTCGCCGTGGCGCCATACTTTGGTTATGTCAAATGGATTTTCGTAATGCTTTCTAGCCTGCTGTTCTGTCATTATCTGCACATACATTGTCCATTTCGGATAATCGCCGCGCTTTATGGCATCATATAGGTCTTTTCCGTGGTACTCGCGATCCATTCCGTTGATTTTAGCAGCTTCCTGATTTGTGAAGTTTTTAATGCCCTGACATGTTTTAAAATGGAATTTGCACCATACGCGTTCGTTTTTGGCATTGTAGAACGAAAATGTATGCTCGCCGAAAAAGTGCATGTTTCTAAACGAGGCGGGTATGCCCCTGTCGCTCATTACAACGGTAATCTGATGGAAGCATTCGGGAAGCAGCGTCCAGTAATCCCAGTTATTCTGCGCCGAACGCCTACCTGTGCGCGGGTCGCGTTTTACTGCGCGGTTAAGGTCTGAAAAGTTGTGCACATCTCGTATGAAAAATGTAGGAGTATTGTTGCCGACAAGATCCCAGTTGCCATCCTCTGTGTAGAACTTCACAGCCACGCCTCGTATGTCGCGTTCGCAGTCGGCTGCGCCCCTCTCTCCTGCAACGGTTGAAAATCTTACAAAAAGTTCGGTTACTGCGCCCAGCTGAAGTGCTTTCGCCTTGGTATATTTCGATATGTCGTGCGTTACCATCAGCTTTCCATAAGCGCCCCATCCTTTTGCGTGCATACGACGTTCGGGTATAACCTCGCGATTAAAGTGCGCCATTTTTTCCATAAGCCACACGTCCTGCATAACAACAGGGCCGCGCGGTCCAGCGGTAATTGAATTCTCATTGTCGCCTACCGGGGCGCCTACTTCGTTTGTGAGTTTTTTATAATCTTTGTTGTCGTCCATAATAATGCTCCTTTCTTTTTTTTAATATATGTAAATATCTTTTGGATATTTTCACCTATAAAGTCGTGCACATAAACAGCATCCACAAATAAGCGATTGTTTTCGGCAGCATTAGCATGCCTATTTTCGGGTATTTGTTAGACCATATTGTAACGGGGGTATAAAACGCGAAACTTAGCGAGATGGCAAGCCACATAAAAGCAAGTCCTTGCGCGGAACTTTTGTTCATGAAATACAACCATGCCACTATTGCGCACTGAATAAAAAAAGGAATATTTCGGGCTATTGACCATTCAAGCGGAGCATATCTCTCTCGCCATTTGTTTTGCGGCATCAGGCAAATAAAAATCCGCACAGCGCTTAGAGCATATACCACGTTAGTCCAGCCGCTTATGTTTTGAGGAGAAAAAACAATTACTCCTATCTGCCAGAGTATATTGTAGAAAAGAGTCATGGTAATGGAAGCAATCTGCTTGCCTGTACCAAGCGCTCCTCTGAGTTTTTCCTCCCTACCCGACCTTATAACCATTATGCGTGGTACAAGATGAAAAGCGTCTCCGCCTGCAAGTATCAAAGCCATAACTCCCGCCAGATACCTCGCATAGTTGCCCGAAGCAGTAGAGATGAGAATTACCGCAAGAGCAAGTGCTAAGGCAAGGTAGAATATGTCAAATATGGCTTCTACGGTTCCGAATACGCGTTTCATTGCGGGCCTTCCTTCTTTTCTGCCTTGGCTTTTGCCATACACAGTATATGGACAGTAACGGCTGCACCCACAATTAAGAGCAGTACAGAAACCCAAAAGCTTTTGCTTATCACGGCAGATACGCACAGCATTCCCCACAACCACACCATGCTTATGCGGACTGTCTTGCGGGAAAGACCACATCTTTGTTCGTAGTTTTGTATATGTTCATTGAAAAACGGGATTTTCATAATACGCGCTTTTATGCGTGGTGATGATGTAACGCATGCCGCCGAAAGCAACACAAATGGCGTTGTTGGCCATATCGGCAAAAATATCCCTATAGCCGCAATTCCCAAAAACACAAACCCGAGCCCGCTCAGCAAAATTGTTTTCAACCGCATCTTATCACCACGCTTTAACTAACTTTATTAGGACTTATTATCATTATAACACAAAAAAATATTTACACAATATGGTTGAGTGTAAATATATATATATACGTTCTTCTCTATGATGATTAATTCTTGACATACTTAAAAATATATAATATTTAATAAATATTATATATTTCTATTAGTCCCTATAACTCTTCATTGTCTAGCAAATGACTAGCAAACTTTACTGCTAAATATTTATTAACATAAAGTTACTAAAAAACATCAAAAAAAACCACGTATATACGTGGTTTTAATTATTTCAGTGGAGCTACTGAGCGGATTCGAACCGCTGACCTGCTGATTACGAATTCTAGACAGGGGTACGTAATACCTAATAAAACCGCGGTAATACGTAGTTTTATTGTAGTTTATTATCCCCTATTTCTTTCCATTGTCTAACAAATGTCTAACACTCTATTTAAAATAAATTTATATACGTTATGGATGGAAAATAGTATAAGTAACTGTCTTGTATATTTACTTCAAATTGATTTTTAATAATTTAAATATTTTTACAATGTTAATACTCTTTCATCTGTCTTTCTTTAAAATAACACAAAACAAAATATACAACAGCATAAATTAATGCGCATATAAAGATTCCCGCATTCAATCTCCCTTGAGCATAAATTTGATTTATTGAAACATTAACCCATTTGCCGGGCAGAAAAACAGATACGTTTCTTAAAAATACAGCCCATTGAGGAAGCGCAACTACAAGCTCCGATAAAACTGCATTTATAAAAGTGAAAGTTGATGCAAGTATCAATATTGACGGCACATTGTTCAAAAGCAGCACAATTATTGCGCTTATAAATGCAAATGATATAAGATAAAACAACACTGCAATAAAAAGCAAAATATATTTGTAAAACTCCATATAGACAAATATTGAACTGGCAACCATTACTAAAACAAATCCAAAAACAGCAATTAAAACAGAGGGCATAAGGCTTCCCAAAATTACATGCGATAATTTTGCTCCGCATAATTCAAGACGCTTCACTATTCCGGTTTTTTTAATGTCAATAAAATATACTGTTCCTATGAATAAATAAAATACCGATAAAGCAAAATACCATTTGAAGGGCATCGCATTTGTCAACGGCTCTAAGTTTCCCCCCGCAGTATTAACAGTATTGTTTTTAACTTCAATAGGCAATGCATTCTTCCACAAAGCTTTAATTTGATTTCTTTGATTTATCTCGTCTATTTTTGAATATGTTTTGCCTTCGCTGCTTAAAAACTCGTTTGTGTTTTGAATTGTATACTCTTCTATCCAATACATTAAAACATTATTTATAACAGGTTCGCTTATTGTCGCAGAAGCATTTGAAGAAGGAGAATTATAAACTTGAATAATATTGTCAAACTTTCCTTTCGATAATGTATCGGTAAAATTTTTTTCTATAATAAAAACGGCTTCAATATTTCCTTTTTTTAATTCTTTAAACGCATCATTTTTATTTAATACTACTGTATTAAATTCGTCATATTTTTCAATTGACTGCAAAAATTCCTGGGATATCGCGCCTGTATCTTCATTTACAAATGCTATGTCAATCTTTTGTACCTGATTAAAATCTTTATTATTTATTAACAAAATTAATGAAACAGCAGCGGCGGCTACTATAAAAAACCAATTGCCCGCTCTTAATGCCGCCCCTTTCATATTTGACTTAAAAAGCTTTGCTATCCACTTCATTTCAAAGCTCTCTTTCTGATTAACAGTAATCCCGATGCTATAAAAACGATATTCCAAATGATAAGCTTAATCACTTCTTGCAAGTATTGGCTGCCGTCAAAAATAAACAAAGCGTTAATCATGCTTCTCATTGTCGACTTGAAAGGCATCCAGCCGCTTATTTTACTTGCAAATTCGGGCATGTTGTCAGTAGGAATTACCGCGCCGCTTAAAACAGCCATAATAAGTATTATATAAAATAATATCCATATGCTCATGTTGTCTTTGTTGAAAATACTTGATATAGTAACAGCCATTGCGCTAAAGCATAAAGACGAAAGCAGAACAGACAAAAAAAGCGCAGCTGCGTTTGAATTAAACTCTACTTTTAAAGCATTATTCAAAATGGAATTTAGTACATATGATGGATAAACCAACAACAGAATCAAACAAATTAATGCAGCTCCAGATATAAGTCTTCCGAAATAGTAACCCAAATATCTTTTGTCATAAAGAAAACCTCTTTTCAGTACATTTTTCCGCATGTCCTCAGAAGTCATAGCGCTGATAGGGAGCATAGCCAAAGCAGCAAAAAAAGTAAATATTATTCCTGTGTAATATTCAATCGGAATATATGCTCCTATTGGCGACAATGTTCCTGCCTGAGACAAAACTTCCCTTCTGTTCATAAACTCTCGAATTGCATTATCAGTAATTTCATCGGTAAATAGTTTTAATTTTTCATCCGATACGTTTTTAGCCGATATAAATTTTGTAGAATATTCCAACAAATTCTGACCTTTTGCAACAGTGCTTAACGAGCTATCCAAAGTCATTTTTATCAGTTCACTCTCCAGATAATGACCTTTAATACTGTATAGTTCAATATTTGTTTTTTTATTTGTTTTAATTGAAGACATTAATCCTTTTGGTATATGAATAAGCACAAGAACTTCATTTTTTTCAAGCATTTCATATCCGTCCTCTACTGATTGAGCAGGATATGATACCACCAAATCTTTAAGCGCTTTTGAATTTACCAGTTGATCAATAAATGCATTAACTTCTTTGCTTTTATCATCATTTACAATTGCTACATTAAACTTTGTTATTTTTGCCGTAAATAAAAGCGGCGCCACAATGCTGCCAAATAACAGCATTACTATTACAGGAGAAATGACGCATACAATAATTAGCGATTTTTTTTCAAATATTCGCTTTAAGTCAAACAATATGTATTTCATGTATTATCATCCGAATTTATATGATTTTTTTGTAAAAGATTCAAATATGAAAAGGCTTCTCCGAATAATTCTATCTTTCCATTGTTCAGATATAATATTTTATCGGATATTTCTATTAATTGCTCTAAGGAATGACTTGAGATTATTTGTGTTACGCCTTGTTTTGACAATGTTTTCAGATTTGAAAAAATTAACTTGCAATGCTTATCGTCTATTCCTACCATAGGCTCGTCCATTATAAGTATTTGTGGTGAGTTTATTAAAGCTACGGCAACATTCAGCCTCCTCTTCATGCCTCCAGATAATTTTTTTACTTTTTTGTTTAATATTTCTGTAAGATCCAATTCCAAAGATATTGAATTCATTAATTTTTTTGCTTTTTTAAAATTATATTTAGACCAGCAAATAAGATTGTCGGCAACGCTTAACTCTTCAAACAGCGCAATATCCTGCGGCACATAACCAATAACAGATCGGTAGTAATTGAGGTTTTCTTTAGTATTATTTCCTTCTATTAAATATTCCCCGCAATCATAATCTGCTATCAGCGCAAGAATATTGAGCAGGCTTGTTTTGCCTGCTCCGTTTGGTCCTGCAACACCTATAATTTCGCCTTTTTTTATTTCAAAAGAAACGTCATGCAATACCTGTTGCTTATTAAAACTTTTTGATAAACTCTGAATTTTAATCATAATTTACCTTCAGTTTATTTTTTGAATTTAGAATAATAGTTTTGTTTTTGTTTTGACATTTTTTTATCTTTCATAGAAAGAGTTTCATAAAGTTCATCCGCTTTATGCTGCCATTTCTGTGAAATAGGTTTTGTTTTATTTGCCAAATCTTCCACATTTTCCTCGGCGCACATTTCGGTTGAGCGCGCTTTTGTTTTATTGACAATATCAACAAGTTTTTCGGGATTATCAAGCACCGGGCAAGCCATAAAAGGATTGTCGTTAAACGGCTGACATGAGCGGAATTTTTTCAGAAACGGTGATCTTAATGCATCAAGTAAACTCATGTTTCTTATATTCGCATCCGAGTAATGGCAGAACGCGCAAGGTTCCACATCTCCCCTTGAATTTATGTGTATGTATTGCCTGCCTCCTGCAATGCAGCCCCCAACCATATATCCGTCATTCCAAAAATCTATGACGTTGATTTTTTTTGCTTCTCTTATCATTCTTACTTTATTTGATACGTATGCTCTTTGTTCCGGTTCGCATACCAACTCAAGAGAAGCATCCTGCCCTACCGGAAGATAAGTAAAATACCATCCTGCCCAGCATCCTTTTTCAATCATCAAATCTATAAATTCATCACTTGTTACAACCTCGTAGTTCTTTGGATGAAAACACGAAGCAAATGCAAAAGAAACTCCCCTCTCTTTAAGAAGGTCCATTGCTTCCATAATTTTGTCATATGTACCTTCTCCGCGCCTGAAATCAGTCTCTTCCCTAAACCCCTCAACTCCGAACCCGAATGTAAGATTTTCAATTTTTGCAACTTCGTCGGCGTACGCCTCGTCAATCAGAGTTCCGTTTGTAAAAGCGTGAAATATAGAAAACTTATGCTTTTTTGCTATTTTTACCAAGTCGTATTTTCTCATAAGAGGCTCTCCGCCCGTATACAGAAAAAAGTGTATGCCAAGTTTTTCAGCCTGAGATATTATGTCGTCAAGCTCTTCAAAAGACAAACCTTCATCCTTGCCGTATCCTGAGGCATAGCATCCTATGCAGTTAAGGTTGCATTCATATGTAGGGTCAATCAGCATTGCTCTGGGTATTGAGCATTTATGAATTCTTGATAGAATATGCTGCTTTATACCTGAAAGGTCGTGCATAAAAAACCATGACATATAGTTTTTATGATGTATTTGCTGATAAAAATAGTAAAACAATCTTTTATGTGAAGCTTTCAGCGGTATTTTTTTTACGCTGTCAGATAACTGCATTTTTGCCATTTCTTAAACCATCCTTCGTATTATTATATAAGTAAAAGCAATACAACTCCAATTGCTCTCATAGCTGCGTTTTGCTTCAAGTATTCATTTTTGTCAATATCAAGAGCCGTCACCAAAGCATCGCTGCTATTTACCGAAATACCAGAGCTTTCAATAAACTGCGGAGCTTTTATTTCCGTATCGCCGAATTTCTTATTCATAGTCATGTTTATCAATAATTTCTGAGCGTCTCCTCCTAGCGATAAGGTAACGTTTCCGCTGCCTGTTGCATCAATGCTGCCGTCGCTTGCTTCACTCTGAGTCCATTTAATATTTCCGCCTGCATTATAAGATGTTTCCGCTCCGTCTTCAGAATAAAATATAACCGTATTATATGAATAATCTGATGATACAGATTTGTCTGTTTTTACGCTGCTCCATTGCGCGGTTAAGCTGTCTTTCGCTGTTCCGCCTTCTATGTAATTTATATAAGACATATCTCCCTTATAATTGTCTCCGCCTTGCGATACATCTTTGCTTGAAAAAGCAATTCCGCTTTTATCGAAGTTTGTTAATTTTAGCTCCTGCTGCTGTTCAAAACCATTAACAATATGGTTGTTTGCAATAACAAAACTTTTTTCATTTATTGTGGCAGTAATCTCAAAACCGAATACCTTGTCATTTAACATTTGTGTCTTGAAAACAAGCTGAAGATTTTGTGCTTCATCTGATGTTAAGCCGTTTATATATAACAAAGCTTTATCAAGTGCGCTTGTTCCGTTATTATCCGTCGACATTCCTGAAATAACCGATTTTATGTTTGACTGCTTTTGCAATAACTTTAACAATTCAGCAGTTATTAACTGCGCTTTTTCTCCGTTGATATTTAAAGCAATATCAGACAGTTCCTGGTCTTTTCCCAGAATTGATTTTGTTTCTTTTATTTCGGAATAGTCCTGTTTTGTTGTATTTTCAGTTAGTTTTGCTATAAATGCGTCTATATCCGCTGTCCATGTTTCATTACCTGTTGACTGAATGTTATTTGTAATAAGCTTATCAAGGCGGTTTGCAGGCATATCACTTGATAATGATTTGGCAATTTCGTCAGTCAAAACATATTGAATCATTTTTTTATCTGATCCGCCTCTTTTTATAAGCATTTTATTTCCTATAAAAAATACCCCTCCGCTTTGAGTGCTTTCACTTCCGCTGCCTATGCTCACTGTCTGCGAAGCGTCTTTTGTTGTCGCATTATAAATAGTTTCTGAGATAAAATTGACTTTGTTATTGGGCTCTGAAGCATTTGCTAAATCCACGCTTATTGTAACGCTGTTAGATTTACTTGAGTCTGTTTGTTTAGACGGGTTAAATATAAGGTCAGTTTGCATAGCTGAAATATTTTCTGAGGTTTTTGACACATCAAGCAAAGAGTTTTTCAAATTTTCGCCAAATGTTTTTTGAAGGTTTTTGCCGCAGGCAGTGCCTGTTATTGCTAAAAGTAATATTAAAATAAATGTCATTGTTATTTTAAATTTTTTCATCTTAAATTCTCCTATAATTTAATTTATTTTCTATAAAATAATTAATTATGAATTTATCAGATTTTAATGGAATAATTTTCTTTGCAATAAATTTTTATCGTTCTTTCTTTGGCTCCGTCGATTTGAAGATTGAATTTATGTTTATCTTTACTCGTTTTTATGACTATTGAATAATAATCTTGAGCATTTTCGCTGTCAGTAGATTTGTTTATCTTGATTTTCTCAATATCATCTGATTGAATAAAAAAGTTTTCTTTATTTGCATCGAGAGTTTGCTGTATTGTTTTTGAACTTACATTGGCTATGTATACATTTCCCGCTTTCATGCTTGATGCAATTCTGGCAAATGTTCCTTCGCCTCTGTCTTTGCTTTCTTGTGAAAGTTTTTTAGTGATTTCTTTAACTTCTTGTGAATCGTAAAAAGTTACAATAATACCAATTTTACTAAATCCAAGCAATACTGCTTTTTTGCCGAAAATCCCATAACCTCCCATTACGGTTAAATCAGGTTTTATGCTTTCAAAGTTCTTATCCATAAATTCACTCCTCTATTTTTGTTTAATAAAATTAATGAATTATAAGTAAAAATTATTTTATTAATAATTAATATTCAATGACTTTTATATTTTCCTTTTTTTATTCTAACATATAAATTATATGAGAGCAAAACATAGATGGCAATTTTAACCAATTTTAATATTAATCCAATGCTGATACGAGACCTGCAAATTATCTGCGTTAAAATTTCTGGACATAAGTTTATAAAGTGACATCAAAAAAACCACGCAAATTAGTGGTTTTATGTTATTGTAAAGTAGTCGGAGATGGGACGCAAGCCCGAAGCTTTCTGATTACAAATCAGAACTAAACACCCTTAAAACAACGTATTTGCGCGGTGTTTCGTACTTTTATACTCTGTCATTAATGCCTATTTTTATCCATTGACTAGCAAATGACTAGCAAAAATATATAAGTATTTTAATATTCTATTCAATCTTTTTATATATCTATTTTAAATTAATTCACTTAAGTATAAACCAACTACACCTATGATAATTAATATTGTTGAAATAACTTTAAAAATAGTTAATGATTCCTTGAAAAATATTATGCCGATAGCAGAGATAATAACTATACCTGCAGCGCTCCATATAGCATAAGCTATGCTAACAGGAATTTTTTTTAAAGCGTTCGCAAGAGATGCGAATGTTATAATATAGCAAATAATTGTCCCTATAGAAGGAGCTAATTTTGTAAACCCATATGAAATTTTCATTAAAGAAGTCCCGATAATTTCAAATAAAATTGCTATAGCTAGAAAAATCCAATACATATTAAAATCCTTTTTTAAAATTTTATTTGATATTCTATCGATTTTATTGACAATGCTTTAATACTATATTTGCATGAAAGTAGTTGTATTTAAATGTGTTCAGTTGCAATATGAAAAACGGAGGATAATATGCAAAATTATACGTTCTCTAAAGAATATCAATAAAATCGATAGAATATCATATTGTTTTTATGTTTAGTATTTAGCCGGCTTTATTGATTGCGCTTTTTTGCAGTTAAATCATTTTTTTGATATTTTTAAGTTCTTTATTATATTTCAAGGCGGCAATATGAATAATATTTATTAATGATTTTTATAACACTTTATACGCAATCAATAAAGCCGGCTAAATTTTAGAATTGCCTTAAGTTATTTGTTAACTATTTTATTTGTTTTATCTAAATTTCCTTCAATTACATTAATAGCGTTTTCCATAGATATTCTTTTATTTAAATACATTGACATCTTTGAATAAAACGCAACGTGCGGCGTAAGAATAACATTTTCCCTTAACAATAAGAGACAGTGATTTAGGCTATTTGCAAAGACAATGCACATTTGCCTACCCTACTTGCGTTTCAAATACGTTGTTTGAAAAAGCATTCTATCTTTACAAAACTAATTATCCAACCGGTAGGCCTATAAGAAGTATAGGCGTAAGAGCTTGCAATGTTGTATCAAATCATGCAACACAATTATCGTTTCTGCCGGAAGCAGCGGGACAATTGAAACAGGAAGAACTAGAGCGCTGCGTTGATTTCTTAAGATCAAGATTTGGTCATTATGGAATTAAAAGAGGTCTCATGCTAATGGATAATACTTTATCTAATTTGAATCCAAAAGACGACCATACAATTCATCCTGAAAGCTATTTTAAAGGAGTATTATCATGAATAATTACGAAGAAGATAATCATAAGATATTTGTTCAAGTTACCGTGAAATTTGATTTAGAAGGAAATGTCATTCCCTTGACTATCATATGGAATGACGGAAGATTCTTTGACATAGATAAAATCTTGGATAAAAGAAGAGCAGCCAGCCTTAAAGCAGGTGGTCTCGGAATGCGTTATAAGGTACGTATAAGAGGAAAAGAATTTTATTTATTTTATGAAGAACCTAAATGGTTTTTAGAGATCTAACAAATATTTTTTGTATGACGCTGCATTAACCCACATTGTCTAACAAAAGTCTAACACTCGTAATATCACCTATATATTAGTGTTATAGATGTTTTAAAAAACATCAATAAAAGCACGTAGATACGTGCTTTTTTAATTTCTTATATGGAGCTACTGAGCGGATTCGAACCGCTGACCTGCTGATTACGAATCAGCTGCTCTACCAACTGAGCCACAGTAGCATGCGCGCCTTCCTATTATAGTTTAGGCAAATAAAAATTTCAAGGTTTTCTTTTGATTCTCTCTTATTTTTCAAAGAGGATTGTTCTGTCTTCGGTAAAAATCCCGTCAACGGCTATATCATGTTCCTTAGCGTCAAATTCGTGTTCATCAAAAAAGAACTGTTCAAAACAAAGCGCTGCCTTAAAAACATCGCCGTTTTCGGAGAAAAAACGGTCATAATATCCGCCTCCGTAGCCAATGCGATATCCCCTTTTATCCACGGCCAAAGCAGGCGTAACACATAAATCGATGCGCCCGGTATAAAAATCTCGCGACACAGGCTCCAACGTTCCGAAGCTGTTTTTTTCAAACTCGGTATCCGAAGATAGCTTGCAAGGTCTCATAATGCCCTTTGCCGTTATCACAGGTACCAATATTGTCTTGTTTTGTCTTTCGGCGGCTGCGATGATACGGTCTGTGCCGATTTCTTCCGCCATGCTCATATATACGAATATCGTCTCGGCTTGCCTAAAATTGACGGAGTCCGTCAGCCGTCTTTGAATCGCAAAAGACAACTCTTTCATTTCGGCCGTGCCTATCAATTTTCTGGCACCGAGCACCTGTTCACGAATTGTTTTTTTTGAAAGCGCCACCGCGTCTTCCTCCTCCGCCTGTTTCTTCTACTTTACTACAACGGCTTCTATTTGTCGAACGGTTTTCAATTACGCGGGCAAAAGAGGCAAATTGACATCTGCTGTTTTGTATAGTATATCTGTTATTTTCTATAGTATAATAAAACCATTCCACATAACGAGGTGGTTATGAACAAATTTAAAGTACACAGCCCCTACCAACCCTCGGGCGATCAGCCCGGGGCCATTGACAGCATCTGCAAAGGGCTTGAAAACTCCCTTCGCTTTCAAACATTGCTGGGTGTCACCGGCTCAGGCAAAACCTACACCATGGCCAAAATCATTGAGCAAATGCAGCGTCCGGCCTTGGTTTTGGCGCATAACAAAACATTGGCGGCACAGCTTGCCAATGAATTTAAAACCTATTTTCCCGACAATGCCGTGGAATATTTTGTCAGCTATTACGATTATTACCAGCCCGAGGCCTATGTGCCGGGCAGAGACTTATATATCGAAAAAGACGCGGATATCAACGACGAAATCGAAAAACTGCGCCACAGCGCCACCGCAGCACTCTTTGAGCGCAAAGACGTCATTGTCGTTGCCAGTGTGTCGTGCATCTACGGCCTGGGCAGCCCCCATGATTATCACAATATGATCCTCTCCTTGCGCAAGGGCATGAGCTATGACATGCGCTATTTGCTGCAACGCCTCATCTCCATGCAATATAAGCGCAGCGACATCGACTTTGCGCGCTCCACCTTTCGCCTGCGCGGTGATACGCTGGAAATTTATCCCGCCTACGGCGGCAATGTCGCCACAAGGGTGGAGTTTTTCGGCGATGAAATTGAAAAAATAAGCGATATCCACCCCCTTACAGGCACCGTACTCAAAAATCGCTCCCATGCGGCCATTTTCCCCGCATCACACTACGTTACAGGCGAAGAGTCCATTCAAATTGCCATTGAGACCATTGAGCAGGAATTGGAAGAGCGCATTCAATATTTTCGTTCGGAAAATAAACTGCTCGAAATCGAGCGCATCACGGGCCGCACCCATTACGATTTGGAAATGCTGCGCGAAACGGGTCACTGCAAAGGCATCGAAAACTATACGCGCCACATCAACCGCACACTGCCCGGTCAGCCGCCCTATACGCTCATTGACTACTTCAGCGACGACTTTCTCTTTTTCATCGACGAATCCCACGCCACGCTGCCTCAGGTGCGCGGCATGTATGGCGGAGACTATTCCCGCAAAAAAAATCTCGTGGACTACGGCTTTCGCCTGCCCAGCGCCTTTGACAACCGCCCGCTGAAGTTTGACGAGTTCGAAACCAAGCTCAAGCATGCCATTTTTGTCTCGGCCACACCGGGTCCCTACGAAAAAGAGCACAGCCAAAACGTCGCCGAACAAATCGTTCGCCCCACCGGCCTTGTTGAGCCGCCCATTCACGTCATCCCTACCAAAGGGCAAATCGACCACCTCATCGAGCACATCTATCGTGTTACAGAAAAAAACAACCGTGTGCTCATCACCACAATGACCAAGCGCATGGCCGAGGATTTGACCAACTACCTCCTGCGCAGCGGCATCAAGGCTACTTACATGCACTCCGATATTGAAACCCTGGAGCGCATCGAAATCATCAAATCTCTTCGACTGGGTACCTATGATGTGCTGGTGGGCATCAATTTGCTCAGAGAGGGGCTGGATATTCCCGAAGTGGGACTGGTTGCCATTTTGGACGCCGACAAAGAAGGATTTTTGCGCAATACGACCTCCTTAATACAAACCATCGGCCGTGCCGCAAGAAACAAAGACTCCTATGTGCTGATGTATGCCGATAGCCTCACTTCTTCCATGGTCGAAACCATCAAAGAAGTGGATCGCCGCCGCGAAAAACAGCAGCAATACAATCAAGAGCATGACATTACACCCCAGAGCATCCAAAAAAGCGTCCTGGAACATATCGTGCAAAACCGGGAAGAAAAAGAAGAAGCCACTTCTGTGGCAACCGATAAACAATCCCTGCAGCGCGAAATCAGCAGCCTCATGCTTGCCATGCAGCAAGCCGCCGAAGAGCTGCGCTTTGAAGAAGCCGCTGCCATTCGAGACGAAATTGCCCGCCTGAACAAAATAAAATAGGCAGCTGCTCAGCAGTTGCCTCGATAGACAAATTCCAAATTTTCTTGCGCTGTCTTTTGCAGTTCCATGATTTTTTCCACGTCCGTTGGGCTTTTATCAACCATTTTATACATCGGGAAAAAGCGCGAAATATGCAGCGGAATCTTTTTGTCCACGGATGCAATCCACGCAGACAGTGCGCGCATCTCTTCCAAACCGTCGTTTTCATCGGGAATAATCAGCGTGGTCACTTCCACATGGCTGAGCGCGGCGGCACGAGCGATGAACTGCTTGACAACTTCCAACGCCCCACCCATTTTCGTATAAAACGCCTCGGTAAATCCCTTTAAATCAATATTAAAAGCATCAACCAGCGGCCACAGCGCCTCAAGCGGCTCCGTATAAAAGCACCCGTTTGTCACCACAACCACCTTTTGCCCCTCTTGTTTTGCCAATCTCGCACAGTCGACAATGTATTCATAGCCCACGATCGGTTCATTGTAGGTAAAGGCCAGACCGATGTTGCCCCGGGGGCTATATTGCTTTGCCGTTTCAACAAGCTGCTCAGGCGACAACTTTCTATAGGACACGTCTTTTGCCGAGGCTGTGGAAATGCGGTAGTTTTGACAAAAGGAACAAAACAAGTTGCAGCCGTAGCTGCCCACAGACAATATTTTGCTGCCGGGATAAAAGTGATAGAGCGGCTTTTTTTCAATGGGGTCCAGCGCGATGGACGTGATGCGACCATAGTTTTCGGCCACAACGGCGCCTTGTCTGTTGATTCGCGCGCGGCACAGGCCCACTTGGTTTTCCTGCAGCAAACAATTGTGCGGGCAAAGCCCGCACCTTATGGACATCATTTGTGCCTCACCACCTCAAAACGCTCAATTTTGTAGGGCTCATGGGGAAGCAACCCCGCCTTTTGCACGGCGATTTTGATTTGGTCTTTGACGGTGTCCACGCCTTCCAAATGCGGCAGCAACAGCCCTCTTTTGTGCCCATAAGAGACAATAATGCCATAACGGGCAGGGTCCAACTCCTTGGTGGAGCTGACAAGTTCCGCCTGCCCCAACACATCCACGCTATAGACTAAGTGGGGCAATTCTTCTTTTCTCACCGCCTCAAACCGCGGGTCATATGCCCCGGCGCTGATGGCGTTTTGAATGATTTCTTTGGCAATGTTGTCCTCTGTGGGCATAATCGTGCCAATGCACCCCCGCAGCTTTCCGTCTTTGTATAGTGTCACAAACACCCCGGCTCTATCTTGCAACAATTCTTTGTCCGTATCTTGCGGCGGCTCAATCATGCGATTTTCATTCACATATGTTTCCAGTGTTTTTCTGGCAAGTCTCACATAGGCATCTTCTTTTGTATGCATTTGGTTTTCTCACTTTCTGTCTATTTTCTCACCTGCTCAAAGTGCTGCATCAGGCGTTTTGACCCATCACTTCATAGGCGGCAACGGCATAGCCCACGCCAAAGGGTCCTTCGTAGGAATACAGCCTCGGCTCCACTGCCTTACCCTGCAGTGCCCCTGCCATAACAATAAAGGGTTTCAGGCCGCATTCAGCTGCCATCGCTACCATTTTTTCATCAAATTTCATGAATTGTTCAAACTCACCCTTGGCAAAGACCTGCGTGATTTCCTTATCAAATTCCACGCCCTCCTGTGCAAACCCGTAGGGTCCTTCCTGCTTCAATTTGTGCGACAAGTCTCCGCTGGCAACAATGACCACATCGCGCAAATTGAAGCAGGAAGGAC
>ENA-UOOM01001153-UOOM01001153.1-fermentation-metagenome-genome-assembly--contig:-NODE-1153-length-26610-cov-3.412502_pt1 | contig 26610 bp, 23 predicted proteins | sample MGYA00245781_ERZ724031 | MGnify/ENA primary metagenome ERZ724031 (study PRJEB28704, sample SAMN03018317) | fermentation metagenome | biome: anthropogenic terrestrial biome; feature: soil; material... | reverse complement strand
GTCTTCAATCCTGCCATGAACGCGCCACCCCTTCTTCTCGAGAAGGGCGGAAGGAAATCTGCTAGGGGGCCAGCTTCCTGCCAAGCCGATAGGCCTGGGCGGGGTACTCCAAGTTCTCCACATCCCCTCGCGTGCCACAGGCTTTGGCCAGCACCACCCCGCCGTCCGTCCAGTTCAGGTAGCGGAGGATGGCCCTGTAGTGGGCGACCAACCCTTCCATCGCCCAGTCCTCGGCGTCGTGGCAGGCCGCCATGAGGATGCCCCTCCTCGGGATCTCCCTGAGCGCTTCGTTGTTGGCGTAGAAGCGGTCGATCACCCTCTTGATCTGCGCCGACATCCCGAAGTAGTAGAGGGGCGTCACGAAGACGACCGTTTCGGCGGCGAGCAGTCTGGGGTTCAGCGCGTCCATGGCGTCCTCGTGCACGCACCGGCCGCTCCTGCACCTGTTGCACCCCAGACAGGGGGCAATCTTTTCGAAGGCGGCGTCGAAGCGGAACACCTCATGCCCCGCCTCCGACGCCCCCCGGACGAACTCGTCGGCCAGAAGGGCCGTCGTGCCAGCTCTGTGCGGGCTTCCCGTGATCACAACGCAGTTCATCGTGGGAGAACCTCCTTTTTTATGCAGGAGCGCGCCGTGCTCCGAGGAGGTACGGCGCGCCTCAAAATTTCGTCCCCGCAGCCTCTGTGCTGCGCCTGTTGTTTTCCCGTCTCGTCAGTTCTCTCCGTCCGCCCGGTCCACGTAGACGCGCGGGACGCGCTTCGTGATCGCGACGCCCACCGTGGCGACAATGGTCTCCAGCCTCTTGGCGTACTCGTAGATGGTGATCTCCTCAGCACCCTGTCGACCGATCAGCACGACCTCGTCCCCCACGGCCGCATCAGCCACCTGGGACACGTTGACCACGCACTGGTCCATGCAGATTCGCCCGACGACGGGGCACCGTCGGCCGCGCACGAGGACGTCGGCCTTGTTCGACAGGCCGCGCGAAAAGCCGTCGGCGTACCCCACGGGAAGCACCGCGAGCTTCTCCTCGCTTCCGGTGGTATAGGTCAGTCCGTAGCTTATCCCGCTGCCCGATGGCAGCGTCCGGATCGCCGATATCCTCGTCTTGAAGGCAAACCCGGGGAGGATGGGGATAGTACGGGGCACGTCCTCCGTGGGGTACATCCCGGCCACTAACTGCCCGGGGCGGACGCCACCCATGGCCCATTCCGGCCTGGAGAGCGTCCCGCCGGAGTTGCAGCAGTGCTGGATGGGGATGCGCAGCCCCATCCTTTCCACCGCACTCAGCACCTTCAGGAAGACGTCGTGCTGATGATCGGTATAGGCCAGGTCCGCGCCGTCCGATGTGGCGAAGTGCGTGAAGATCCCTTCGCAGACCACGTTCGGCAGAGAGGCGATCTCCCGGATGGCCCCTGGCATCTCCTCGGGCAGGAAGCCGATGCGCCCCATCCCCGTGTCGACTTTGACGTGCAGGAAGGCCTTTCGGCCCTGGCGGACGGCGGCCTTGGACATGGCCCTCGCCATCTCGAGATCGGTGGCCGAGGCCCGGATTCCATGGCGTACGTAGAGGTCCACCGCATCATAGGGCGACGCCCCCAGCACGAGGACAGGGTCCGTTATGCCGCCCGCCCGGAGCTCCAACGCTTCGTCGACGGTGGCGACGATGAAGTAGTCCATGCCCTCCTGTTTGAGGGCCCACGCCACGGGGACGGCGCCGAGGCTGTAGGCGTTCGCCTTGATGACGCCGAAGACGCGGACGTCGGCCCCGCCGTTTTTCTCGGACACATAAGCCCTGATGGCGCGATAGTTCGCCCTGATGTTGTCAAGCCGTACTTCCATCCATGTCGGTCGCAGTCCCATGATGATCGTCTCCTCCAAAGTATTGTCCGTCTCCCCCCTGCCTCGCACAGTGCAGGACACCCTTTCAGGGAGAGAAAACGCCGGAATAAGATCGTAGCTCTATCGTCCCGTATTATACCCGAAGCCCGAAGGATCCTTCATCGACAGAGGACCACCTTCCCCGGATCGGGACGCATACCCGAGGGGGGAGAACAGGGTGTCGTCACCTCTTCCCCACCGGGGCAGCGTAGATGACGAACTCGCTTCTGCCGTCGACGCCGACCAGGGCGTCGGCGGCCTCCTGATCATAGGCGGCGATGGCGCAGCACCCCGCCTCGATGGCCTCGCAGGCAAGGTAGAGGTTCTGGCACACGTGCCCCGCGTCGAGGGCGATGACCTTCACCGACGCTTCGGCGTATCGCCACTCCGTCCGCTCCGGGACGGCCGACCAGAAGAAGGTGACGGCCGACCGGCCGGCAAAGGGCTGGTTCAGGCAGGCCTGGGCCGTCCGCTCTTCGAGGGATTCGGGGCGGGCGACTTCGACGAGCGCGTGCTCCACAGGCAGAAAGCGGTAAATCCCCTTCTCGAGCCCCGACACCCGAAGGACGGCGAGGTAGGTCTCCAGGGGGTGGCGGCACCCAGCCGACGGGACCGTCCGATAGACCCGCGCGTCGCTCTCCCTGTCCCGAAAACCCTGAGTGGCCCAGAGCAGAAAGGAGAGCTCCTCCAGCGAGAGGGGTGCGGAAGCGTATTTGCGGAGGGAGCGACGCCGCCCCATGGCCTCGGCCACGGAGACGTCCTTCACGGCGCGCCACTCAGCCGGGCGCGGCAGGGCGATCCGTCTCGCGCCCTCCTCGCAGGGCTTCTGGACCGCCGGCGGCGGGTACCCGAGGCTCTGCCTCGTCTGTGAAAAATCCACGCTCTGGCGGACGGTGTCCTTGAGAAAGAAATGAAACTCCTCGTACGGCATGGCTCATCCCTCCCGATAACTCTTTCTGTGCGCCCCGAAGTGCGAAGCGGTTCTTTTGCGCGTCACGGACCGGGCATTCTGTAACAGAATGCGTGCCATATGCGGAATGGCTCTGCATTTCTTGGAGAAGGCGGCGAAGGCGGATCCATACCACGGATACACCATTCCATTCAACGATTTTCATTGTCCCAAGTATCATGAGAAGAGCAGTCGTACGTCCGTGCCAAACAAGACCTGGTACAGGTCCTCGCATACTATTTTTACATGGTGACGAAGACCATAAAGACGAAATGAGTTCTGCCCGAAATCTCTAGATTGCATCATGTGGTGCATCGGGAATGGGAGGTACCCTTGCTCAAACTGCCCAGCTCCCAAAGGGTAGGAACGCCTTTCAACATATGTATTCTCTTTCTCTACATTCAAAATTTCCCGGTCCGACACGCTCAAAGCGCGTATTATCAGCGACTCGCTTTATATTCCTCTATGATCTTCACGATTATCGGTGAACAACATTTTTTTCTTGGGCTTAATTCCCTGCATTTCCCCAATGTACATGCACCAGTCATTCTTCTGATATCTTCCATTGTCTCAGCACCATCATGTAACGCATCGATGATCTGTCTCCTCGTCACATCCGAACAATAACATACTATCTCCTCATCGCTCATATCGTCCAAACCCCTTCTTCAAAACCAAATTTTTTACTCTCCGAGTACCGAAGTTCTTTAGGATCCTAAGCTTTCATGGGTCAGTGCGACTTCACACTTCACCCCTGTCGGTCTCTTCCTCAAAACAGATCAATTTCTACAAATCCTCTCAGGCATTACAATCAAAACATCTTTCCCCTGTCATCGCGCATCCTTTTGCATCGAGCGGCGCCCCCACATTTCGCGCACGAAAAAGAGCGGCGTCATGATTTTCTGTAATCGTACCTCCCCCTCCAACCAAATACGCCTTTGAAGGTCCACACGACAGATCAGCTACTCTATATCCGACCCTTTGCCGCGCCACGTATTCGGGGAAGACCGCCCTCGGAGATTGGGAGAGGGTCGGGGGGCGGTCAAACCTTCACGGAGGCCCTATCGAAGGGTATTCGGGCGCGCGGCGGTGCGCTCAGCCCTCTCTTCCGTCTCTTCGCACCGACTTGATGTCCAGCACCGGAGTCCCGTCCACGGCCTCGAGCGGAAAAACCGTAAGGGACAACCCTCGTCTTTCCCGAACGGTCACCCGGTGCACCCCAACGGGGTTCGGCCGGTCCGGGGATCTCGTGGAGAAGACGCCCCGAAGGGGGGCTGCCCTGTCCCCTCTCGGGTGGACCTTCAGAACCTTGCGATCCGCCAGGTGGAGCCACGTGAGGATCAGAACCTCGTCCCCCTCCTCCACGCCGTCCAGGGCCTCCGAGAACTCCGGGAAGATATGGACCACCCCATCCGCTCCCCCCTTGTCTCCCTGCCTGGGACACTCCTCCCTCGAGCTGAAGGGGGATCGGACAACCCCGACGGGGCGAAGCTCCGTTGCCGCTCCCTCTACGCAGTCGGTCTCTCCGTTTCGTTCATAGGACACAGCGATCCTCCCCTTTACGGAATGTCCGGCAGCCTACACGCCCCCGAGAAAATCGGAGACGAGCTTTGCAACATTTTCCGGGTTCTCATAGATCAGGCCGTGGCCCCCGGGCAGGATCTCCAGCCTCGACCGGGGAAGTCCGAGGGCGAGGGCCTCCCCCTCCCCGGGAGGGATAAGGCGGTCCCTCTCCCCGGCGATGACCAACGAAGGGATTCGGACAGCCCCGAGGGAAGCGGCAAGGGAGGGAGCCCTCCGGAGAGCCCTCTGCTGGGCCCGGATCCCCCGCTCCCGCCGGGAGAAGAAGGACCGGGACGAACGGCGCAGAGATCGCATCATGGCCGGATTTTTCTCCCACGACGGTGGCACTGTGAGCCGAAGGACCTCATCGGAGACCGTCTCCACGGGGGCCTCCTCGTCCAGGAGCACCCTGAACCGTTCGGGAAAACGGCGGACCAGGGCGGGGTGGTCCGCCGTCCCGCAGCAGAGGACAAGCGCCCGAACCAACTCGGGGCGTTTGACGGCAAGGAGAAGGGCCACCGTGGCCCCCATGGACCAGCCGAGGACGGAACACGGTGCTCCGAGAGCTTCCAGGACCGCAGCGGCGTCGCTGGCGTACTCTTCCATGGCGGGGTCTCCGTCTCCCGGCAACTCGCCCCCCAGCCCTCGCTGATCGTAGAGCACGGGGGCCACGCCCCTTCTCAGAAGCGCCCTCCCGAAGAGCCCTCCCCAGCAGGTTCCGTCCCCTCCGAACCCGGGGATAAGCAGCAGGGGATCGCCGTTGCCCTCGCTCCGCCATCGGACGGCAGCCCCGTCCGGGCGAGGGAGCGTGTGCCAGGAGTGTGTCATGTGGCATCCTTTCGCTACGGAAGTGTCCGAAGGACCTGCGCTCAATGATAGCATCATCCGAACCGACGCTGTGTCGTATTGATATACCCTAATAGGTATATATTTCACGCTTCCTGTGCTATGCTCCCGTACAAGGGGGTATCCCTATGACGGAAGGTACACCGAAGATGAAGAGACTGCGCCTCGTCCGTTCTCTCGAGACAAACCCCTGGGCAAATCTCGCCCTGGAGGAGCACCTCGTGGACCTGTGCCCGGAGGACGAGGCAACGCTCTACCTCTGGCAGAACGCCCATACGGTGGTCATCGGGCGAAACCAGAACGCCTGGAGCGAGTGTCGTCTGGAGCTCCTCGAAAAAGAGGGGGGACGCCTCGCCCGCCGATCCACCGGAGGAGGGGCCGTATACCACGATTTGGGCAACCTGAACTTCTCTTTCATTATGCCGAGGACCCTCTATAATATGAATCGTCAGCTCGGGGTCATTCTCGGCGCTCTGGCGGAGCTCGGGATCGAGGCGGAGTTCTCCGGCAGAAACGACCTGCTCGCCCGCGGGAGGAAGTTCTCCGGGAACGCCTACCAGCTCAAACGACACTGCGGCCTTCATCACGGCACGCTTCTCGTGTCGGTGGACATGGAGCGCCTCTCCCGGTACCTCCAGGTTGATCCGGAGAAGCTGCGGTCCAAGGGCGTCCGGTCTGTGGAGTCCCGGGTGATCAACCTTGGTGAGATTGCGCCGGGCCTGGATATGGAGGCGCTTCGCCTCGCCCTGGAAAAACGGTTCCTCGAGGAGTACCCCCATGAGGACGTGGCTCGGGAGTCGGGGTTCCCCGCGAATGAGGCTTTCGAGGCGACCCGGAGAAGATACTCTGACCCCGAATGGATCTACGGAAAATCCCCGCCCTGTGGCGTCACGGTGCGCCGCAGGTTCGAATGGGGGCTCGCCGATCTTCGGTTCGACGTGATCTCGGGCAGGGTATGCAATACCGTGCTCTATTCGGACGCCATGGACGGCGAGAGGATTTGCGCCATCGCCACGGCCCTCGACGGACTTCCCTTCCGGTGGGAGGTCCTGGCCGAAGCGGTCCGAGGGGTGGCGCCCCGTTCCGCCGAGGCGGCGGACGTGGCTCGATGGCTGGAGAACGCGCTCCATCCGGAGCCGAGAGAACAGTGAGGAGGGAATGACGGTGAAGAGAACCCCCATGTACGAACGGCACGTGGCGGCGAAGGGACGAATGGTGGAGTACGGCGGGTGGGACATGCCGGTTCAGTACGAGCCTACCGGCATCAAGACGGAGCATCTGAACGTCAGGAGCGACGCCGGACTCTTCGACGTCTCCCATATGGGAGAGATCCTCGTGGAGGGTCCGGCGGCGGAGGCCTGGGTCTCCTCCCTCGTGACGAACGACATCACGGTCATGAAGGACTTCCAGGTCCAGTACAACATCATGTGCAACGAGGCGGGCGGCGTGGTGGACGACCTTCTGGTCTACCGGTACGACAAGGAGAAGTACCTTCTGGTGGTCAACGCCGCCAACGTGGACAAGGACTGGCAGTGGTTCTCGAGCCATCTGCCCCGGGAGGGGGTCGCCCTCCGGAACATCTCCGACGAGACGGCGGAGGTCGCTCTCCAGGGCCCCAAGGCGGAGGCCATCCTCGCCAGAATCGCGGACTTCGACCCCTCGACCGTCGCCTTCTTCCACTTCGTGGACGGCGTCCACGTCGCCGGCATCCCGGCCCTAGTCAGCAGGACGGGGTACACCGGCGAGGACGGCTTCGAGATATACGTCCCCTGGGACAGGGGCGCCGAGCTCTGGGACGCCGTCATGGAGGCGGGTGCTCCCGACGGACTGCTTCCCATCGGCCTCGGGGCCAGGGACAGCCTCCGCTTCGAGGCCGGGCTTCCCCTCTTCGGGCACGAGTACACCGACGAGATCGGCCCAATCGAGGCGGGGTACGGCTTCTTCGTGAAGGTGGACAAGCCCGGCGGGTTCATCGGCCGGGACGCCCTGAAGCGCCAGAAGGAGGAGGGGCCGAAACGGCGTCTCGTGCCCCTTCGGATGGAGGACAAGGGTGTCCCCAGGCAGGGGATGGAGGTGGCCGACGAGACCGGAAAGATCGTGGGGTTCGTGGCGTCCGGCGGGTACGCCCCGTCTCTCGACGCCAACATCGCCTCCTGCTACGTCGCCCCCCCTGTACCGGCCGCGGGGGAGAACCTCTGGGTGGTCATCCGGGACAAGGCCAGGAAGGGCGTCGTGGTCAAACGCCCCTACTACTCGAGAAAACAGGGAAGCTGACAGGCGAAGAGTCCGATACACGGCAGAATACACCATATCATTAAGGAGAAGAGCAGTCAGGCTGCGGAAGAATGCCGACCCGGTACCCGCAGAATACACCATATCATTAAGGAGGAGAGAGGAATGGCAAAGGTACCCGAAAATCTGAAGTACACGAAGGATCACGAGTGGATCAGCGTCTCCGACGGGGTCGGGGTCATGGGGATAACGGACTACGCCCAGCAGGCCATGGGCGACGTGGTGTACGTGGAGCTCCCCGAGGTGGGGAGAGTTGTGGCGGCCGCCGAGGACTTCGTCGTCGTGGAGTCCGTCAAGGGCGCCAACGATGTCTTCAGCCCCGTATCGGGCACCGTCACCGAGGTGAACGAAGCGCTGGACGAATCCCCCGAGCTTCTCAACGAGGACGCCTACGCCAACTGGCTCGTCAAGATGGAGCTCTCTGACGAAGGGGAGCTGGACGGCCTGATGGATGCCGCGGCCTACACCAAACTCGTCGAGGAGCTGGAGGCCGAGAACGAATAGGAGGTGACGCCATGAGTCGCTATATCCCAGCAACGGAGGACGAGCGGCGGGCCATGCTCGAATTCGTGGGCGTGGAGTCCGTGGACGAATTCTACTCCGACGTCCCGGGGCAGGTCCTGCAGAAGGAGCTCCCCAGGCTCCCCAAGGCCCTTTCGGAGCCCGAGATGATACGCCATCTCCAGGGGCTCTCCCGGAGGAACAAAAACGCCGACGACATTCCGTGCTTTCTCGGCGCGGGCGCCTACGACCACTTCATCCCCGCGGCGGTGGACGCCATAGTGTCCCGAGGCGAGTTCACCACCAGCTACACCCCGTACCAGCCGGAGGTGGCCCAGGGCACCCTCCAGGCCATCTTCCAGTACCAGACCATGGTCTGCGAGCTCACGGGCATGGAGGTCTCCAACGCCTCCATGTACGAGGGGGCGTCGGCCACCGCCGAGGCGGCCGTGATGGCGTCCGTCGTCTCGAAGAGGACCCATATCCTCGTGGCGAAAAACACCCACCCCCAGACCCGCGAGGTGATCCGAACCTACTGCTGGAGCAGAGGGCTCACCTGCGAGGAGGCCCCGTGGGCGGACGGACGGCTGGACCGGAAGGCCGCTGGAGACCGCCTCGCCAAGGGGGACGTGGCAGCCCTCGTCGTCCAGTCGCCCAACTTCTTCGGCGTAGTGGAGGACCTCGAGGCCCTCGGCGCGCTGGCTCACGAGAACGGCGCCCTCTTCGTGGTCAACACGGACCTCCTCACCCTCGGCAGCATCGACGCGCCGGGGAAGTACGGCGCGGATATCGTGGTGGGCGACGGGCAGTCCGCGGGGAACTCCCTGAACTTCGGCGGCCCGGCCTTCGGGTTCATCGCCGTGAACAAACCCCTCATGAGAAGGATGCCCGGAAGGATCTGCGGGCAGACCGTCGACAGAGAGGGGCGGCGGACCTACGTCCTCACGCTCCAGGCGCGGGAGCAGCACATCCGCCGCGAGAAGGCCACGTCCAACATCTGCTCCAACCAGAACCTGTGCATCGTCGCGGCATCGGTGTACCTGAGCCTCATGGGGCCGAAGGGGCTCCGGGAGATCGGGCGTCAGATCATGGCCAAAACGGCCTACGCAGTGGAGGCCCTCGAGAGGACCGGAAAGTTCACGCGGGCTTTCCCGAAGGTCCCAGCGTTCAGAGAGACGGTCCTCCTCTGCGACGAGCCCGTGGACCGACTGAACGGCCGCCTGATGGACGCCGGAATCCTCGGGGGGTACCCCCTGGGACGGGACTACCCGGAGCTTGCGAACGGATGGCTCCTCGCCGTGACGGAGCAGCGGACCAAAGAGGAGATCGACCGGCTCGTGGCGGTCGCGGGAGGTGACAAGCGATGAAAAAGACACCCATGGACACACTTTTCGAGACGAGCCGCCCCGGGCGGTCGGGCTTCACCCTTCCCGACCTTGACGTCCCCGAGGTGGACTGCGCCGGAATCCTCGGGACCATGTGCCGGGAGAACTCCCCCCGGCTGCCCGAGATGGCCGAGGTGGACGTGGTCCGTCACTTCACGGGGCTCTCGAAGATGAACTTCTCCGTGGACGACGGATTCTACCCTCTCGGCTCGTGCACCATGAAGTACAACCCGAAGCTCAACGAGATGGCCGCCCGCATGCCGGGCTTCTCGAGAATCCACCCCCTGCAGCCCGAGAACACCGTCCAGGGGGCGCTGGAGCTCATGCACTCCCTCGGCGCCATGCTCGCGGAGATCACCGGGATGGACGCCGTGACCCTCCAGCCGGCGGCGGGGGCCCACGGCGAACAGACGGGGCTCATGCTCATCAAGGCCTGGCATGAGAGCCGGGGCGATATGAAACGGACCAAGATCATCGTCCCGGACTCTGCCCACGGCACCAACCCGGCGTCGGCCTCGGTCACGGGGTTCGACGTGGTGGAGGTCCCGTCGGACAGCGAGGGCATGGTGGACCTGGAGGCCCTCAAGGGGCTCATGGACGACACCGTGGCGGGGCTCATGCTCACGAACCCCAACACCCTCGGGATCTTCGAGCGTCATATCCTGGAACTCACCGAGACGATCCACAAGGCGGGAGGCCTCGTCTACTACGATGGAGCCAACGCCAACGCCATCGTCGGCAAGGTCCGCCCCGGCGACATGGGCTTCGACGTCCTCCACCTCAACCTCCACAAGACCTTCAGCACCCCCCACGGCGGCGGCGGCCCGGGGGCCGGCCCCGTGGGCGTCAAAGCCCAGCTCGTCCCCTTCCTCCCGGTGCCCGTCATCGCCTTCAAGGACGGCGCCTACCACCTCGAAGGGCAGAACGTGCACCCCAAGACCATCGGAAGGATCCGGAGCTTCTACGGCAACTTCGGCGTCCTCGTCCGGGCCTACACGTACATCATGAGCCTCGGGCCCGATGGGGTCCGGGACGTAGCGGAGATGGCCGTGCTCAACGCCAACTACCTGGCGAAGAGGCTTTCAGCGCTCTACCCCATGGCCCACAAGGGGCACTGCATGCACGAGTTCGTCCTGAACGGCGGGCCCCTGAAGGCCGAGACCAAGGTGACGAGCCTCGACGTGGCCAAGGCCCTCATCGACGCCGGGTTCCATCCGCCCACGGTCTACTTCCCCCTCATCGTCCCGGAGGCCCTCATGGTGGAGCCCACCGAGACGGAATCACGGGAGACCCTGGACCGGTTCGTCGAAGCCATGGAGACTATCGTCGCCAAAGCCCGTCAGGAGGGCCCCGAGGCGTTCCACGATCTGCCCTTGACAACCCCCGTCTCCAGGCCCGACGAGACCACCGCGGCCCGAAAACCCATACTCACCTGGCAGTTCGACCAGGAGTAGGCGGGAACAGGAACGTCCCGAACCACGGGACACCGTGATATCAACGAGGACGGGGAGCCCCTGCGCGGCCCCCGTCCTTTTCGAAGGAGGAGGACATCATGTACGATCTCGTGGTCCTCGGCGGGGGGCCCGGAGGCCAGAAGGCCGCCGAGCTCGCGTCTGCCCGGGGCATGAAGGTGGCGCTGGTTGAGAAGGACCAGCTTGGAGGAACGTGTCTCAACAGGGGGTGCATCCCCACGAAGGCGCTGTACGCCCACATCATCGGCGGACACGGCACGAGGGAGGGGCTCTGGGACCGGGTGGAGACCGTGGTGAACAAGCTTCGCCAGGGGACCACCACCGCCCTTCGCATGGCCAAAGTCCCGGTCTACAGGGGGCACGGCACCGTCACCCAGTGGGAGGGCGAGAAGAGAATCACCGTCGGGAAAGCGGACGGCACGACGGAGGACCTTACCGCCGCCAGGCTCCTCATCGCCACGGGGGCCCGGTCGGTGCTGCCGGAGTTCGAGGGGAACAGGGGGGCGAAGATCTTCACGGGGGACTGGGCCATCACTGCCCCTCTGCTCTGGGACCCCCGGCAGAACCAGGACGTGAAGCGAGTTGCGGTCCTCGGCGCGGGGGTCATAGCCCTGGAGATGGCCATGATGCTCCAGGGGCTCGGCAAGGAGGTCGTGCTCCTCAAGCACTCGGACCAGGTCCTTCGCCGGATGGACGGCGACGTCAAGAAGGCCGTGGTCAAGGCCCTGAAGGGGCGGAAGACCGTCATGCGGGACTACGTCACCCTCATCCGGGCCGTCGAATCGGACGGGGGACTCACCCTCTCGGGCACCGAGAAGGACGTCCCCTTCGAGGAGCGGTGCGACGCCCTCATCGTGGCGTCCAGCATGGACCCCATCCTGGACGGCTTCGGCCTCGAGGGGAGCTCCGTGGCGGTCCGAAAAGGGGCCATCGCGGTGGACGAAGCCATGAGGACGTCCGTGGAGGGAGTCTACGCCATTGGCGACTGCACCGGCGGGGCCATGCTGGCCCACCTGGCCGAGTACCAGGCCCTCGCTGCCGTGGGGGACATGACCGGCGATCCCTACCGTGTGAACATGGACGCCCTCCCCTCCTGCATCTTCATCGACCCCGAGGTGGCCGTGACGGGGCTCACCGAGGAGGAGGCGAAGAGCCGGGGGGAGGAGGTCGTGACGGCCAAGGCCTACTTCGCGGCAAACGGCATGGCCCTCGCCCTGGGGCAGGGGGACGGCTTCGTGAAGATCGTCGCCAGGGCATCGGACAGGAGGATCCTCGGCGTCCACATCATGGGCCCCGAGGCGGCCTCCCTTCTCGGCGAGGCGACCCTCGCCGTCGCGAAGGGGATGACCGCCGAAGAGGTGACCCGCACCGTCCACGCCCACCCCACCCTCTGCGAGTGCTTCAGGGACGCCTGCGCCAGGGCGGCGGAGGCAAAGGCCTGAAGAAATCCTGCCCTTTGTAATTCGCCTGAACCTCCGCCGCGTTTTCCCGCGGCGGAGGCTATTTTTTGGCGAAGAACAGTCACCCTGTTTTGGTGAGTATTCATCAGCATCATGACCCTCTTTTTTTGTTCTTCTGCGCTCTCGTGCGATACAATACACAGACAGCCTGCACACAGGAAAGGAGATCCGCGACCCATGAAAGCCATTCTGGCCGGTACCCTTGTAACAGGAAGAGAGACCCTCTCCAACGCCACTGTTTTCGTAGAAAACGGGAAGTTTACCCGGGTCGAGCCGGGGCTCGACCCGAAGGACGCCACCGATGTGATCGACGGAAGGAGTTGCGTCGTCACACCCGGCTTCATCGACGCCCACACCCACATCGGGACCTACTGCGAGGGTTTTCCCGAGGACATGGGCGACTCCAACGACATGGTGGACCCAATCGCGCCGCAGCTTCGCATCATCGACGCCGTCTACCCGGACGATACGGCCTTCGCCGATGCCCTGGCCGGAGGGGTCACCTGCGTCCAGACCCTCCCGGGCAGCGGCAACGTGATCGGAGGCCAGGGCGCCATCATCAAGACCTGCACCGTTCACGGCGGCGTCCGGAGGACCATCGACCAGATGATCGTGAAGGCGCCCTCATCCATGAAGGCCGCCCTCGGCGAGAACCCCGTGCGCGTGTACAAGGCGAAGCAGAAGCTGCCCAACACCAGGATGGGGAGCGCCGCCCTCCTCCGCCAGGCCTTCGTCAACGCCGGAAACTACCGGATCAAGGAGATCAATGCCAAGAGCAAGAGCGAGGGCTATGAGCGGAATATCGGCCTCGACGCCCTTTCCCTCGTCATCGACGGCGACCTGCCCCTCTGCATCCACGCCCACAGAAGCGACGACATAGCGACGGCCATCCGCATCGCGGAGGAGTTCGACCTCGCCTACACCATCGAGCACTGCACCGAGGGGCATCTCATCGCGCCCTTCCTCGCGGAGAAAAAGGTGCGGGCGGCCATCGGCCCGACGCTCTCGGCGAAGACCAAGCTTGAGCTTCGGAACAAGACCTGGGAGACGCCCGTGGCCCTCTGGAGGGCGGGGGTTCACTTCTGCATCATCACCGACCACCCCGTCATCCCCATCGAGCATCTCTCCGTGTGCCTCTCCCTCGCCGTCCGCGCCGGCCTCCCCCGCGACGAGGCCCTGAGAGCCGTGACCCTGTCGGCGGCGGAACATCTCGGCATCGAGAGGCGCCTCGGCTCCATCGAAAAGGACAAGGACGCCGACCTCGTCCTCTGGGACGGCGACCCCCTCGACGCTCGGAGCCACGTGGTGCGGACCATGATCGACGGCGAGGTGGTCTACTCACGGGAATAGAGGATGCTTCCTCTCCCGGCACCCGGTCGCTTTTCACCCGGACCGCGACGATGTACACTTGTCACAAGAGAGCAACAGCAAAGGAGATGATGGGATGAGATACCTCGCTCTTTTTGGAAGTCCACGACGGACGGGCAATACGGCGGTCGCACTCTCCTCCTTCCTTGACGGGCTCGCCTCGAAAGGCCATGAGGGGGAGATGGTCTGGCTCCACGGGGAAAAGATCGCGCCGTGCACCTCATGCAACGGGTGCAAGAAAGACGGCAAGGGCACCGGCGAATGCGTCATCCCCGACGATATGGAGAAGCTCTACTCCCTGACCACCAAGGCGGATCTCCTGATCTTCGCCTTCCCCATCTACTGGTGGTCCATGCCCGCCCAGGTGAAGCTCTACCTGGACCGCCTCTACGCGCTGGACTACTCGGCCCTGCAGGGTAAAAAGCTCTTTCTCCTCATGACCTACGAGGGGGAGGATCACAATTCCGGCGCGGAGCTCCTGAAAAGCACCTTCCGCTGCATCTGCGAATACCTCGAGATCGATTTTATCGGCTCTCTGGGCATTTCCACGGGGAGTCTCCCGGCGAGCGAGAACGCCGAGGCCCTCGAAGAGGCCTTCACCCTGGGGGCGTCGGTCTGAATCCTATATTCTCGTCGTCGCGGGATGCAGTATAATAAGGACGATCCGTTCATAATTTCACAAGGAGTGATGCGTCCATGAACAGAGGGAAGACCCTGAAGAACGTGGAGATCGGCCTGCTTGCGAACATCTACTTCGACGGCAAGGTCCAGAGCCGGACGGTGTACGACGAGAAGGGCACGCGGAAGACCGTCGGCGTCTTCCTTCCGGGTGAGTACACCTTCGGAACCGACCAGCCGGAGGTCATGCACATCACCAACGGGACGGCCGAGATACTGCTCCCGGGCGAGACGAAATGGCGCACCGTCACGGCCGGGGAGGACTTCGACGTTCCGGGGAACTCCTCCTATCAGTTCAAGTGTGCTACGCCCTGCGAATACCTCTGCGACTACCTGTAATCAGAAGGCGAAAGAAAGGACTCCATGTGGAAAAAGCGCCCCTGAGCCGGAACACTCCGGCCCGGGGGCGCTTTTCATCCAGATCCCTTTCTCAAAACCCGCCCTGAGCGTCGAAGAGCGAGCCAAACCTCCGGGACCGGTCATCCCGTTCCCGCGCATCTACCCTCTGTTCTTCGTCCTGAGCTTCATCGTGATCATGACGACCCCGATTACAGCCATAATGGCAAGCCATATGATCGTCGCTTTGTTCATCATCGGCGGCGGGTTCATGGGAAACGCACCTCCCTCCTCCTGGCACATGGCACGTCCGTTCCTTCTTCGCGGATCACGGGCGGACAGCAACCCGGTGCATCGCTCCCCACGCGATCAGGTCGACGCTTCGTTCGTCGTAGGGCTGCAGCGCGGGCGACCGACGACGGGGGGGTAACGCAGCTGCTGGTCGCACAGAGAGGCGACCCGAGAAGCCCTCCTCGCTCTTCGAGGAGGACAATGAGACGTGGATGTCCGACCCCTCGGTTCTAGACAAAAAAACCGGTGGAGAAAACGAGGCGAGGGGGAAACCTCTCCAGACTCTTCTCCACCGGGACGGGGCGTGTTGTGTTACACGTTCTCATCGGGCTTCTTTTTATTGCTGAAGATAATCCCGAGCACCAGAAAAACAGCTATGGCAAGCAAGAATATCTTGGCACCCATTGGTCTTTCCCCCTTTCCTCCGATGTCCAGAGGACGCACCGTTCGCAGGAAGGCGATGCATTCTTCTCGGACGGTCTTCTTTTCTCCTACGACGACCCTCGACGCTCCGCCACAGGGGGGTGATTGCCTGGAAACAAACGGGCCGGGAGAGCCGTTCGTTCGCGAAAGAATCCGCGACGCATATATTAGGAAGTCAATTTCCGTTGTCTGTTAAATTCTACAGCACGTTCTCTCCCTTTGTCAAGCAGGACAAGCACGTATAATCACCGACTCGGCAAAATACGACGAAGGGCATGGCTGCAACGATAGGAGAGTTTTGTCGGATAAAACTTCCGTAGAAAGAATAGTATGTATATTTATGGTGTCCGGGGAGAGAATCGTTCATTCCGAAAGGGGTATGCAGGGGCGTGCCGTTCAAGACAGCGGGGTGTTTTGCCTCCTTCGTCGTTCCGTCATCCTGTCGGTGATAAAGGCTGCGCAGACTGTCACGACGCCGATGGCCGGCAGCAGTTCTCCGGGAAAGAGCAGCAGCGTCCCCCCCACGATGAAGGCGGCGCAGAGTACGGCGTTCAGAAGGCGAGGGAGCCGATAGCTGAAGAGGCCGTAGGCGATGCCGATCGTCCCGATGAACGCCGCCCCACCGCTGAGAAGAACGTCGTAGAACGGAGCCCGTCCCACGAGGGCGGGGTTGAGGGCGAAGAAAAAGGGAAGGATGAAGGCCACGGCCCCGAGGCGCATGGCATTCAGCCCCGTCAGAAGCCAGTCCCCCTTCGCGATCCCCGCGGCCGCCACGGCGGTTGTGCAGACGGGCGGGGTTACACCGCCGAGGACGGCGCAGTAGATGAAGAAAAAGTGGGCGGCAACGGGGTCTATTCCGATCCGGGAGAGCGGAGGGATAAGAATGGACACGGAGAGCACGTAGGTGGGGATCACGGGGAGAGAGGTCCCGAGGGTGAAGGGGACGACGGTCGCCAGAAGCAGCGAGAGGTAGAGGTTCCTGTCCCCCACCTGCAGGATCAGGCCGCTGATCTTGGGCGCGATGCCCGCTATCCCCACGAGGTTCACCAGCATGCTCACCGAGACCAGGATGGGCACGATCCGGGCCACATCCCCGCCTCCGTCGGCCAGAGCGGCGATGATGGACCGTACCCTTTCACCACCCTGTCCGGTCACGACGCCCGTCACCAGGAAGATCGCCAAGGTGGCCAGAACGGCGTACAGACCGGCCAGCTGAAGGGGTTGCCCCCGTGCGGTCAGGCCGATGAGCAGGCCGACGGGAATCAGGAGCCCCGTCAATCTCCCCGCCGACAGGACGCTGCTCCATCGGGGGATCTCGTCGTCGGGCAGACGTCCGATGTTCATGCGAAGGGTCCGGAAGTGGACTCCGCTCAGGACCCCCGTGTAGTACAGAAGGCAGGGCAGAAGCGCGTATCCGATGATCCTGAAATAGGAGATGCCCAGAAACTCGGCCATCATGAACGCCGCCACGCTCATCAGAGGCGGCGTGATGCCGCCTCCGGATGAGGCGATGGCCTCCACGGCGCCGGCGAACTCGGGTTTGTACCCCATTCTCATCATCAGGGGAATCGTGTAGTTGCCCGTCACCATGACGTTCGCGATGGAGCTGCCCGAGATGCTGCCGAACAGGGCGCTCGCCACCACGGACGCCTTGGCCGGCCCGCCCCGGTAGCGACCCGTCAGGGCCATGGCGATGTCGATGAACGTCTTTCCTCCCCCCGTGGACGACAGAAGTGAGCCGAAGATGACGAACATGGCGATGAACGTGGCGGACATGCCCGTAACGCTGCCGTATATGCCCAGGGGGGAATAGTAGAGTGAGTCGACGACGAAGCGGAGTCCGATGCCCTTCAGCTTCCATATTCCGGGGAAGGCCTCGCCGAAATAAATGTAGGCGATCAGCAGGGCTACCATGGTGGGGATGACCAGCCCGACGGTGCGGCGCGCGCTCTCGAGGACCACAAGGATCAGGCAGACGCCGAGGATCACGTCCCACCCGCCCGACGGCGTGCCCCCCATGTAGATGGCGAGGGCCTCCCTGTAGGCATTGACGTTGGCGGCGACGAGGACGGCGATCATGACGCCCTCTGTTGCACCCCGCCATCTCCCCGTCGGGGCGGAAAGGAGGGCCACGGACAAGCCAAGGGCGATGTGAACCGCCCTGAGCTGGATGTCGAGAAAACCCGTGAAGAGGATGGGGACGGCGAGCTGAAATACGGCGAAGGAGAGGCTGAGGAGGAAGAGAACCCTCCGCCGCGCCTGCTCGGGAAACCGCTCCGCGGTCATGACGGCACCCCGGGCAGCCTGGAACGTGACGTCCTTTGGAGAATCGCCTCAGTCACCGGCATTCGGGCGGGAGGAAGCGGTCGGGGACGGGGATGCCCTGCTCCCTGGCGTACCGGATCAGTCCGGCATGGGCCGGGACCACGTCTTCACCTGCCTGTTCGAAGTAATCCCGCACCGGGTCGAAGCCCCGGATCGGGCCGTAGGCGGCCGCGATCTCATCGAACTTCTCCACGTAGGCCTTGACGATCCGGTAGCCCACGTCCTCGGGCATGGCGCTCGTCGCCACTGCGCCGGCAATGGGCGCCTCCTCCCATATGGGGCCCACGTCGGGGAAGTCGGCGATGCTCCCCTTCTCCCGCCGCAGGAAGGTCATGTGAGGAAGGACGGCCTGGATCCGGCGCACGTCCTCCTCGGAGTAGCCGATCACCGTGAGGGGCGTCGTCAGGTTGACCTCCACGAGGGAGGCGTCGATCGCATCCAGTCCGCTGGACTTCTGAAGCCCCACTATCCGCCGCTCCCTGAGGGCGTTGAGGGCGTCCCCCAGCGTCGACGGGACCATCTGGATGCCCGTCCCGAGAAGGCGATCGTACTGCATGACGAGCGTAGCGGACGTGGAACCCGGGATGCCGGGGGAAAAGCGCTTCCCCGACAGGTCTCCGAAGGTTCTGATGCCCGAATCCCTCAGGACGTAGAGTCGGTCTGCGAAGATGTTCCTCAGGAAGAGCCACCGAATCTCCGGGTAGGGGGCCCCTTGAAAGGTATCCGTGCCCTTGTAGAGCTGGAGAGTTCCCGGGAGGTCCACCGCCAGGGCGAAGTCGAAGACGCCGTCCCGGACCTTCCGGAGGTTGTCCATGCCCGCCCCGCTCTCGACCACCGTGACGTAGAGCCCCGTACCGGACGCGTTGATGGCATTGGCTGCGGCAACACACCAGGCATAGATACCCGACGACGACGACGTGCTGCCCATATTGAGGTGTACCCGTTCTTCCGCCGTGCAGCGAATCGAAAAAATCGCCGCTATCAGCAACAGCGCAAGAAAAAAGCGCTTCGCCATCCCCCTCAACCCCTCTTCTTTTTTCCGCGCTCTTCGCGCGCCCCGTCACCGTCAAACCACCAGGCTTTGCATGAGACACGACCGAACCTCGGAGAACGGAACGGCAGCCCGTCTCTGCCGACAACTCGGTCATCTTTTTCCGCCTCTCCGAGAGAAAATCGGGACATAACATAACTCATTCGTCGTGACGACGTTTATCTCATAACACCGACCAAAACTATCGAACGCGCTCGCCACACAGCTCTTCTTCCGCTCTCATCGAGAGGGACGAAACATCGATGCGCCGGAGGAGAAATCCGGGGACACATCAAGGGTGGAAGCACATTGCCACCCTGTTGAACTCTAGTCCATCGCAATGGACATTGTCAAGAAGTTCTGCTTCCAAAGGGCGAGGAAAACAACGGGGGACGATACCACCGCAAGCCGAAGCAGCCCGCAGAGAACACCTGTGTCGACACCTGCGCGCCTTCATGGGGTGCGTTGAGACGAAACAAGACGAGCGTCATATCCTGGTCTCGGCCTGGAAATGCGTGACGCGCGTGCCGCACTGTTTCGCCGGGGAGAGAGTCCCGGGCCGAAGGTCATTTGCAGCAAGAGTGGGACAATATACCAAAATGGCGAAAAACGTGGTAAAAGAGAGGGAGAAAACCCGCTGCAGGCGCCTTTGTGCCCTCAGTGCAGGGATGGGAGGCGGTGACCATGTTCGACCAGAAGGCAATGCCCGAGACGGTCCTCGAGATCATCCGTATCCTTTATTTTTCGGGCAGGATGCACACTCCGAAAAAACTCCAGGAGGCGCTCGAGAAAAAGGATATCCGCATCGAGACGAGGACCATCCGCTACCACATCACAAGCTTGGAGGAGAAGGGTCTCGTCCAGCGCTTCGGCAACCGGGGCTTCGTCCTCTCGGAGGAGGGCGTGGCCAAGGCGAAGACCATGCTCGTCTTCGACAGGGTGGGAGGGCTGGCCGCCGAGACGGAGCGCCTTGCACTGGACTGCGACTACTCCTCGGAGAAGCGGAGGGGGACCATCATGGTCAACACCCTGCTCGTCGGGGAGGAGAAGATGGACCGGGCGATGAAGATACTGCTCGAGATGGCCAAGAGCCGGGTCATCCTCTCGTCCAGGCTGGCCATCCTGAAGGCCGGCGAGCGGATATGGAACCACGATATCCCCGACGGGAAAAACGCACTGATCGGGGTCTCCAGCGGGAACTTCGACATCCTGCTCCACAAGATGAGGATCCCCACGGAGACCACGGCCACCTTTCTCCTCCGGATCGAGGACAACGCGCCCTCGGGGATCACGGACATCATCTCCCACACGGGGACGACGCTGAGCCCGGGCGAACTTCTCATACGGGGCGGGTACACCTCCGTCTCCGACATCCTGCGAAGCGGCACCGGCATCGTGACCGCAGCCATCAAAGCCTTTCCATCCATATACTTCGACGAGGTCAAGAGCATCCTCGACGCCTCGGACAAAACCCTCTTCTCCGACGTCGTCGAGCTGAAGCCCACGATCCCGACGGCCTATCAGATGTCCTACAAGGACAGGAGCAAGGGGTACATGCTGCTCTATGGCGGAGGCAACTTCTTCGCCCCCCTCATCGAACAGGGCATCACCGAGAACCTCTCCATCAGCCAGAATATCTACAGGGCCGAGCTGATGCGCCCCGTTCAGGATTTCTTCGACGACCCCTCGCTCCGATAGAGCACCCTCTCCCAGCGCGTTCCGGACAGAGGCGGCAAGTACGATGAGGGGCGCGGACGGCTTCCGCGCCCCTCATCCGTGAAAATCGCCGCTTCGTTGTACGACGTCAGTCGTCGAAGGTGTGGGGCGGATAGAGCGGGAAGGCCGCGATCAGCTCACGGGCTTCGCTGCGGAGCTTATCCAGGACGGCCGCGTCATCGGGGCTGTCCGCCACGTCGCTCATGATCCGGGCGATCCGTCGGATCTCGGGTTCCTTCAGACCGCGCTGGGAGGTGGACGTCAGGCCGATCCGGACGCCGCTCGTCACGAAGGGGCTTGCGGGGGCGTTGGGGATCTGGTTCTTGTTCACCGTGATGCCGACGCTGTCCAGAGCATTCTGGAAGACCGTGCCGGAGATGTTCTTCGGCCGCAGGTCCGCCATCACGATGTGGTTGTCCGTCCCTCCGCTGACGATCCGGAACCCGTGCTTCGCGAGCGCCTCGGCCAGCGTCCTCGCATTGACGAGCACCTGGGCCATGATCGTTCTGAAGGCCTCGGACTGCATATACTTCAGGGACCAGGCTTTGGCCGCCATGGTGGTGAGGTGCATGGAGCCCAGGGCGCCGGGGAACACGCCCTTGTCGAGTTTCTTGGCGTGTTCGGCCTTGCAGAGCACCATACCGCTTCTTGGCCCGCAGAAGGTCTTCGTCGTCGAGGACGAGACGAAGTCGGCGTAGGGCACGGGGCTCGGGATGACCCCCGCCCCCACCAGTCCGGCGATGTGGGCCATGTCCACCATGTGGTATGCCCCGACGGACTGCGCGATATCGTAGATCCGCTTGTAGTCGATGAGCCTGGGGTAGGAGCTGCCGCCCGAGATGATGCACTTCGGCTGGAACTCCCGGGCCTTCCGCTCCAGGGCGTCGTAGTCGATGACCTCCGTCTCGGGGTGCACACCGTAGGACTCGAACTGGTAGACTTTGGACAGAAAGTTCGCCGGGCTCCCGTGAGTCAGGTGTCCGCCCTGGTCGAGACGCATGCTGAGCACCCGGTCGCCGGGCTTCAGGATGGCTGCGTAGACGCTGTAGTTGGCCGTCGATCCGGAATAGGGCTGCAGATTCACGTGCTCGGCGCCGTATACGGCCTTCGCCCGTTCGTTGAGCAGGATCTCCAGCTTGTCCGCAATGTGAGATCCCGCCTGGAACCGGTTCCCCGGGTACCCCTCCAGCGTCTTGTTGGTGAAGATACAGCCGCTCAGTTCCATCACCTCGATGGGGACGGTGCTCTCCGACGCGATCATCTCGATGTTGTGCTCCTGCCGTTCCAGCTCTTCCGCACAGATGTCGTACAGCGCCCTGTCCGAAGACCGAGTGTGCTTCAGCATTGTCCGATCCACTCCTTTATGGTGTTGTTGCACCCCGCTCATTGTGTTTATTCTAACGCAACTCCGCCCGGACGTGCAGGGGGGCTCACTTTCCAAAGATCCGCGCAGCGGTCGGGAAATTGGTACACTTCCGTCACGATCATGAGGTATTCTGTCCATGGACAGTTTCCTCTTTTTGTGGTTTAGTGAGGCGGCACGCCCCATGTCGACGAGACGACGGGACGGAACGAAGGGCAATCTGAATTTCATGTCTAAGGAGGAACGAAGAGATGGCCAGAGTGTATTACAGCACCGTCGTATCGGCTCCGATAGAGATTGTATGGTCCCTGGTCCGGGATTTCAACGGCCTGCCCCACTGGCTGCCCGGAGTGGCTTCGAGCGAGATCGAGGAGGGGTGTGACGCGGACTGCACGACCTGCGTGGGCAGCGTCCGGCGCCTCGTCATGGAGGACGGGCGGCAGATGAGGGAGCAGCTTCTCTCCCTGTCCGACCTGGACGCCTCCCTCTCCTACTCCATCATCGAATCGGAGTTGAAGATCGACGACTACGTGTCGACCATGACCCTCTACCCCGTGGCCTCGACGGACGAGACCTTCGTCGAGTGGGAGGCCGAGTTCGACTGCACCGACCCTGATGCCGAAGAGGCGACCATGGACGCCGTCTTCGACCTCTTCTCGGCGGGCCTCGAAAATCTCGACGACATCCTCTACGACGCCGACGCATGCTGCGAGTGCGATGAAGGGGAGTGCGACTGCTCGGCCGGGTCATGCGACGAGCCGAAAGAGACGGACCCGCACGCTGAGGGACGCTGCTGCGGACACTCGTCGCCCCGTAAAGACCATGACGACGAACCGAAGGAGACGGACCCGCACGCCGAAGGGCGTCACCCTAAAAAATAGGGCTCCGACCTCCGGAACAGCATAAAGGGGCCGTCCAGCGGCCCCTTTTTTGTGTCGTACCCCTCCCATTGCTGAGGAGAACCCTATGCTGCAAGGGCCGGCCTTCAGGCCGGCCCTTGCGTTCCGACGGTTGTGTGACGCTAGGCCTGTGCCTCAAGCCCCTGCCCGGGGTGCTGTGCGTTCTTCATTATGGCCGGGGCGCACTCGATGACCACCCAGATGGCGAGGATGATGTAGATCAGGGAGACGGCCGGGACGATGGTGTTCGTGCCGGCGGGCATGACGAAGGCGCCGTCCTTGAAGGTGTAGGAGATGAAGGTCTTGACCAGCGCCCAGGTGCTCATGACGAACATGAACACGGACGGAAGAAACGTGGCGAGCCAGGCCTTCGGGTTCTTGGACGTCCTCTGGAGCCAGACGGTGATCCCGACGAGGGCCAGAGCGGCCAGCAGCTGGTTCGACGAGCCGAAGGTCTTCCAGAAGAGGCTCCAGGCCGCAACGGGCTTGCCGGCCGGGTCCGTGAGGTTGACGGACATGAGGATGAGGGGAAGGCCGCCGATCAGCGCGCCGGACAGTATCCGGCCGCCCCAGCCCTGCCACCCCGTGAGCTCCTGGATGATGTACCGGCCGAGCCGGGTGCAGACGTCGAGCGTGTCATAGACGAAGGTCGTGAAGGCCATGAGGCCGAAGGAGATGCCGAAGGCCTTGCTGATGCCGATGAGCTCCATGAAGGAGCCGAGCCCCGACGCGTAGATGAAGTTCGGGGACCGGGACGTCAGAGGGTCGCCCTTGGGGAGCATCATGACGGTGCCCAGCGCGATGAGGGCCACGACGGCCTCGGCGAGCATCATGCCGTAGCCGATGGGCTTCGCGTCCGTCTCTTTCTTCAGCTGCTTCGACGTGGTGCCCGAGCTCACCAGGCTGTGGAACCCCGAGCAGGCGCCGCAGGCCACGGTGATGAACAGCATGGGGAACATGGGCGTCCAGAAGTTGTCGCTTCCGAAGGGGTGGGTGAAGGAGGGGTACTGCGTGGGGAAGCCTCCAAACACGATCCCGATGAAGGCGACGATCATCGTGGCGTACAGGAAGTAACCGCCCAGGTGACCGCGGGGCTGAAGAAGAGCCCAGACCGGCACGATGCCCGCGATGAAGCAGTAGGCGATGATCAGGAGGTTCCATACCTTCTGGGCCGCCTGCGGGGTATCGAGCCCGAGGAACGCCTGGAGATTGAAGGGAATGTAGGGGCCGACCCAGATCGAAAGGGCCACCAGAGGCAGAAAGATCAGGGTGGCCACGTTGAGGCTCATCTTCGTGTACTTCAGCACGAAGCCCATGATGACGGGCAGGATCAGGTAGAGGATGGACGATGTGGCCGTGGCGCCTCCGCCGACGGTGAACCCGTCGCCGAGGTCGATCACGTTCACGAAGGACGATGCGGTGATGTCCGTGAAGGCCACGATGATCATGATCAGCGTGAAGAAGATGAAGAGGTTGAAGAGAATCCAGACCCTCTTCGAGACGTACTTGCGCATGGTCTCGGCGATGCCGCAGGCCTTGTTCCGAAGGGATGCCACCAGGGCCCCCATGTCGTGAACGGCACCGATGAAGATGGTTCCGAGGACGATCCAGATGAACGCCGGGACCCAGCCGAAGGTCAGGCCGGCAATTATGGGCCCAGTGATCGGACCTGCCGCCGCGATGGCCGAGAAGTGCTGCCCCGCGAGGAACTTCGCGTCGATGGGCTCGTAGTCCACGCCGTCCTCCATTTCGACGGCCGGTGTCACGTTCTTGTCATCAAGCATAAAGACTTTCTGGGAGACGAACTTTCCATAGGTGAAATAAGCGATCGTCAGAATCAGCGAGCCTATTCCGATGGCAACCAATATATTCATGACCCTACCCTCCTTGATTCACACTGCGAGAGACCAAACGGAAGGATGCCCGGACATCGGCCTCTCTCTTCGTACCGCTTCCGCGTCGTCGGACGACAACAGACCAACAGCACAGATACGGACTGTTTTCCCGCGTCCGGTGTCAATTTTCGCTCCCCGCCTGCAATGATCATCTCCCCGAAAAGAAGTGAATAGTGTGAAAGGCATATGGGGACGGCAATAGTACCCCATTTCACCCTTATATACTCGCTTCACCTGGTCTTGTCAAGAATCGCGCCACAAGTCCAACAGAGGAAGGATATCAAGAGAAGAAGCGTCATCCCCTCCGCTGCCTGAACACGACGGAGGAATCGAATGAGGAGGGCGTTACCCGAGGGTGAGCAGCGCGCCGCCCACCAGGATCAGCCCGATGCCAACCCACTGCCGCGCTCCGAGCCGCTCCCCGAGCAGAAGACGCCCCCAGAAGGCGGTGATGATCGGGCCCGTGGCGGAGATCGGGGTGACCACCGACGCCGGGGCATGTTTAAGGGCGGCCGAGGAGAGCCCTCCCGCAAGCCCAAGGGAGAGCGCACCGACGCTCAGCATAGCGATCGTCTCGCGCAGAGGCCACCGCACGAAGGGCTCCCTCCTTTCCGATCGCTCCCAGAGGACGCCCCAAGAGAGCCACGACGCGGCGAAAAACGAGATGGCCTGCCAGAAGACGATGCCCGGTGCCGTGATGTTCCCTCTGGTGATGGCCCATCGCGAGGCGACGAAGCTCATGCCCCAGAACAGGGCCGTCAGAAGGGAGAGCAAAAGACCGATCCGGACATCGCCCGGCCGAATCTCGGCGAAGGTCCCCCGTTCCCTGGACTGGAACAGGAAGAGGCCTCCGAGGACGCACCCTATCCCCGCCATGATCCCGACGGTCAGAGGCTCGCGAAGGAGCACCACGGACAGGAGCGAGGCGAACAGGGGGTACGTTCCCGCGACGGCGGCCGAAGCGCTCGCCCCGATGTGCCGGATGCCGTACATGAAGAGGGTGTCCCCCACGAGGTTGGCCGAGAGCCCTCCCAACGACGCGACGACGATGGTGACGACGGGGGCGGGGACGATCTCAGGAAGGACGAGCGCGATGACCACGGCAAAGACGAGAAATCCGACGCCCCGAAAGGCCTGCAGCTTGAAGGGCGACCCCCGCACCATGCAGAACCGGTAGACCACCGGCACGGTCCCCCATACGAGGGCCGCCGACAGGCTGTACACTATGCCGAGAACGCTTATGTTCACGAGATATCGTCCCTCCGGGCGCACGCTGGCTACCTCACCGTATTGTACTGCACAAAAAAGCGATGCGGGAGGAAAATTCCCCTCCCGCACCGCCTTCTCTGCGCCGGCTTCCGGGATCGGGACGCCTCAGACCCGGCCCGTCTCCGCCAGGATCTTTTTCTCGTCCTCGGTCATATAGGCGACGGTGATGCCCATAAAGGCCATGACGACGACGGTGATGGGCATGGAGATGTTGAAGAAGCACCACTTCCAGTACTGGGCGGTGCTCACCCCCAGCGCCGTGGTCAGGAAAACGCCGCAGGTATTCCAGGGGATGAGGGCGCTCGTCACCGTGCCCGCCCCCTCCAGGGCGTTGGACAGGGTCTTCGGATGGAGCCCCATGTCCTGGTAGGCCTTGGCGTACATCCGCCCCGGAATCACGATGGAGATGTACTGCTCGGGCATGGTGATATTGCTGAAGACGCACGTGAGCTCCGTGGCGAACACGAGTCCGGCGGCCCCCTTGAAGAACTTCAGGATCTTCTCGACGATGGCCTCGAGCTGCCCCGTCATCTCCACGATGCCGCCGAACATCATGGCGATCATGGTCAGCGAGATGGAGAACATCATACCCTCGAGCCCGCCCTTGGTCAGGAGCTCGTCGATCACCTCGACGCCCGACTCGCTCACATAGCCGCCATACCCGCTC
>ENA-UOOM01001151-UOOM01001151.1-fermentation-metagenome-genome-assembly--contig:-NODE-1151-length-26619-cov-8.279777_pt1 | contig 26619 bp, 26 predicted proteins | sample MGYA00245781_ERZ724031 | MGnify/ENA primary metagenome ERZ724031 (study PRJEB28704, sample SAMN03018317) | fermentation metagenome | biome: anthropogenic terrestrial biome; feature: soil; material... | reverse complement strand
GATTATAATACTATTCACAATGATATTGATGAGGATCGCCGCAGCCATTGCTCCGGAACCTGACCACGGTCCCGGGGTCGGACGGGCGAGGCCGCGACCGACGGGGCGCGCCGTGATTCGGACCGAAAATTGGCGGCCATCCCACCGGAAGCGAAGGACTAGTTTCGGCCACCTCCCCCCTTCTATCATTTTATATGTATATTTCGAACGGGAAGATGGAGAGTGAGGCCCCTGAACGTGGGGACGGACCAGCACTACTGGACAGAGAGAGCGGATGCTATCAACGGGCGGACGGCCCTGGCGCGCGGCGAGGGGACGGTCCGCACTCTCGTCCCGGCCCTCGACACGTTCATCGGAGGGCTGAGGCCGAACCATCTCACGCTCATCGATTCGGCCGACCGCATGATGTTCGATCTGACCCATGCTCTATGCGTCAACGCCGTCGGCGCGCTGAACAGCGACGTGGTGTGGATCGACGGCGGCAATTCCGTCGATCCGTACGAGATCGGCCGCATCTGCCGGCGGTTCGGTCAGGACCGCCACGAGGTGCTTGACAGCGTCCGGGTGGCGAGGGCGTTCACAGCGTACCAGCTGGTCTCGCTCATCAATGAGCGGCTCGAGGACGAGGTGAAGCGCACCGGCGCGGGAATGGTCGTCATATCCTGCCTTCCCGACCTGTTCCTCGATAAGGAGATGCGGTGGTCCGAATCATATTCGCTCCTGCGGCAGTGCGTCGAGACGACGTTGGAGCTGACAAGAAAGAAAGGACTGGTGACGCTGGTGACGAACCTCGGCCTCATGAAGATCGTGCAGAGGAAGAGCTTGAAGAGCCTGCTGTACGGGACGGCCGACGACATCATCCGCATCGAGCGCGCGCCCCGCTCCCTGCGCATATCGCTCCCGAACCGCCAGGAGTGGATGCTCTACCACCCGGTGCCGCGTTTCCAGACCACCCTGGAAGAGTTCATGAAGTGATACCATGGGAAGGACCGTGCCCACATACCGCAATACGCTTGAATCGATCATAGGCAGCTGGAGCGACTACCGGAGAGCGCTGGCCAAGGACGACCGGGAGGTGTTCGATGGCATGGTGAACAGGGCGCGCCTGCACGCCTCGGCCGCCACCTACGCCGCGTTCTCCGATCCCGTGGAGGGAGCGTTGCTGTCCATCCTGCTGGAGCAGGAGAAGGAGATCCGCCGGCTGAAGGGAGAAGAATGAGAGGGTGGGTCCTGGACTGCTACCCGGACATGGACGCCGACCGGATGGTCCTGTGGTTCAAGACCCCACGCGGGCCGGTGCGCGTCGTGGACGACATGACGCCGCACATCTACGTTCATGCGACGAAAGAACGGCTCCAAAAGCTGACGAACGACCTGGCAATGATCGGCGTCAAGGATGCCGAGCCGCAGAAGCGGAAGGTCTCGCTCGGCGAGAAGGAGAAGGACGTCCTGGCGGTGCCGGTGCGCGAGTACGCGTCGCTGCAGTCGCTGGCCATGACCATCGACTCGTGGGGCCGCTACCGGGAGCATGCGCTGTTCAACGTCGACCTTCGCATGGACCAGCGGTACTTCCTCGGCAAGGGCCTCTTCGCCATGGGCCTGACAGAGATCGATGGCCTGAAGAGCATGGACGCGTGGAGGCGCATCGACTATCCCGTTCCCGAGCTGAAAGGGCTCGATCTCGGCGTCGCCGTCAACGGTTCCGGGATACCGACGATGGACGACGGCCTGGCATCGATCTCGGCGAACGGCGTCGTCCTGGACGGTTCGGAGGAACGAATGCTCGAGGACCTCATGTCCCTGGTGCGGGACGAGGACCCGGACATCATCTACACCGACCGGGGCGATTCGTTCGTGCTGCCGTACCTGCAGCACCGCGCGTCACTGCACGACATGAGCCTGGAGCTGGGACGCGAACAAGGAGAGAGAACGTCCCGGGGGAAGAGCTACTTCACCTACGGCCGCATCGTGTACAAGCCCCCGGCCCACAAGCTTCGAGGCAGGGTGCACATCGACCGGCAGGCCTCGTTCACCTACGCCGAGGCGGGCCTGCCGGGGCTCATAGAGATGTCACGGCTGTCCCACATCCCGCTGCAGGACATATCGCGGCTGTCTCCGGGCAGCGCCATCAGCGCCATGCAGGTGAACGAGGCGGTGCGCAGCGGCCACCTGGTCAGATGGAAAAAGAACCTGCCGGAGGACTTCAAGACCGCCGGGGCGCTCATCGCCTGCGACCGCGGGGGGTTCATCTACGAGCCCAAGGTAGGCATACACGACGACGTGTGGGAGGTCGACTTCTTTTCTCTATATCCGAGCATCATGGTGCGGTACAACATCTCGCCGGAGACGCTGAACTGCCGCTGCTGCCCCACATCGTCTCGCATCGTCCCGGAGCTCGGCTACCGCATATGCGAGAAGAGTACCGGCCTGGTGCCGCATGTGCTGGAGCCGATCCTCAACCGCCGCAGGGTGTATAAGAGCATGGAGAACGACCCCCGAAAGGGGGCGAACTATCAACAGAGGGCCAAGGCGCTGAAGTGGGTGCTGGTCACATGCTTCGGCTACACCGGGTACAGGAACGCGCGGTTCGGCCGGATCGAGTGCCACGAGAGCATCACCGCCTACGGGAGGGACATCCTGATACGGTCGGCGGCCATCGCCGAGAGCAGAGGCTTCGAGGTATTGCACGGCATCGTCGACTCGCTGTGGCTGCATGGAAGCGGCAACGTCCGCCGCCTGTGTGACGAGATATCGGCGGAGTTCGGGATCCAGCTCAACATCGAGGGCCGATACCGCTGGATCGTGTTCCTTCCCAACGTGTCCACCGGCGTCGGCGCCCTCAACCGCTACTACGGCCTGTTCGAGGACGGGGAGCTCAAGCTGCGCGGCATCGCGGTGCGAAGGAAGGACACGCCGATGATCGTGGAAGAGCTCCAGCAGGACATGCTGCGCTGCCTGTCGAAGGCGCATGACGCCGAACGGTTCGTGGAGACGATCCCGGAGGCGCTGCAGGTCGTTGACAGGTACGCGGCCGAGCTCAGGAACGGGACCGTGGCGGCCGACCGCCTGATAGTCAGGAGGCGGATAACACGCCGCCTCGAGGAGTATGCGCAGTTCAACGACTCGGTGGCGGCGCTGCGCCAGCTGCACGACAAGGGCTTCGAGCTGCAGCCAGGGCAGTCCATCGAGTATGTCATCCTGGATTCCGGCAGCGAACGCTCCTGGGAGCGTGTGAGGGCGGCGCCGTTCCTCAGCGGCGATGACCGTTATGATGGCGAGAAGTACGTCGAGATGGTGCACCGCGGGGCATCGGAGCTGCTGTCGCCGTTCGGCTGGTCGTTCGAGCGGATGCGCCAGCGGGACGGCTCACAGCGCCGCTGAGACCGCATCCCTGATGCCCAGCAGGAACAGCAATACCGGAAGGAGGAGGCAGCCGGTCAGGTGCACCCGCCCCACTCCCATGGCCGGCGGCACCATGCCCAGCATCGTCGAGACCAAGAGGACGAACGCGCCGGGAACGCCGTTGAAGACGATCGTCAGCATGATGAGCAGCACCATGATGATGCGGTTCATCCTCGGCACGTTCATGTTCGCCGCCGTAAGAGCGAACCGCCGTCCGGCACAGAGAAGGACGCGGTGGCCGACCGCGCAGCCCACCAGGACGCTCACCAATAATAACGGAAACAGCTCGAACGGCAGAGTGTCGCCGCCGAGCACCTCCTTCACGGCGAGCAGCGCGCCCGACCGCCCCTTGAACGCTACTGCCAGAGCAAGCAGCCCGAAGACCGCCGAGGCCGTCCCGACGGCCGACACCATGGCGATGAAGCGGCCCGCGTCACCGTTGCGACCGGTGATCGACGAGGCGATGATCACCCCGGTGGTGGACGAGATGCCCGGGAACCACCCGACCAGCGCCCCGGCCAGGGCGCCGAGGATGCTAGGCGCCGTCATCGGTTCTCCGACGTCCTCGCGCTGCGGAGGAAGAGGCGCGTTGCCGGATCCGATGAGCGACGGCATGCCGAACAGCCCTGTTAGAAGAGGGAACATGACGCTCAGATCGAGAGCGGCGAGATCGTCGCACGGCAGACGACGGTCCATGACCACCAGGCCCAGGAGGCCGGAGAGGAGGAACAGCGATAGCGCGATCGATCGATTCCTCAGGTTGCGAGGCCTCACGTCCCAAGTCCCTTCCACCGCCACCGGGCCCTCCGGCGCCGCTCCGCGAAGCCGCCACCGCCCCGACGGAGTCACGAGCCAGCATCCGCGATGGGTTCGAATCGCTCTACCGCGCAGCGATACCGGCAGGCCGTGCACCGGCACCGGGATCGATAGGCTCAACGGTCCGGCGGAGCGGACCACCCTCGACACCTTCACCTCGGCGGTCACCTCGCCGCCCCGCTCCGAGAGCAGAAGCAGAACAACGGCCAGCAGCGCCATCGGCAGGGAGAGCGAGTCAACCGTGTCGTACAGCAGCAGCGGCGGCCCCATGACGAAGTACAGCGGGACGCACAGCAGGACCGCCACCGCCCCGCCGATGAGGGAGCCGGCAGCGGCCTGGCCCACCGCCTCGAGGCCGCGGCCCTGCAGCAGGAGGCGGTGACCAGGGAGGACCGACAATGAATCGTCCTCGTCCGGCGCCCCCATGAAGATCGTCGGGATGAAGTCCAGGAACGAATGCGATGCGGCCGCCGATACGATGAGGCAGGCCAACAGCGCCGACGCGTTATCGGGCGCGGTCCCGAACGCCTGCGCCGCTCCCTCGGCCAGCGGGAGCAGGGCGCCCAGCATGGAGACCAGGAGAAGGCACAGCGTGTTGACGTGGATGCCCGGCGCCGCTCCGGTCAGGCACCCCATGGCCGCGCCTGCCAGGGAGAAATAGACCGCCGCGGCGAGGAGGGAGATGTCCACGCTGACCAGTTGGCGCCCCGAATGTAATCGGAGCGGACTACCTTCAGCGTTCGCCAGCAATCTTTATCTCCGCGACACTTCACAATAGGTTCATGCCTCCGGTGGTGGTCGCCAGGGACCTGGTCAAGAAGTACGGGGACCTCGTGGCCGTGGACCATATCGACCTCGCCATAGGGAAGGGGGAGATCTTCGGCCTCCTGGGCCCGAACGGCGCCGGCAAGTCGACCGCCATCAAGATGATCCAGTGCGTCTCTCCCACCACGTCCGGCCGGCTGGAGGTGCTCGGAATGGACGTCCGCTCGGACGGCAAGGAGATCAAGCGGCGCATCGGCGTCGCTCCGCAGGAGAACAACCTCGATCCCGATTTCGACGTCATCAGGAACCTCACCAGCTACGCCCGGTACTTCGACATCCCCCAGGACTTGGCCAGGCGGCGGGCCGACGATCTGCTGAAGTTCATGCAGCTGACCGAGAAGAGGGACACCATGATCGAGCAGCTGTCCGGGGGGATGAAACGCCGGTTGATCGTCGCCAGAGCGCTGATCAATGATCCCGAGATCATCATCCTGGACGAGCCGACCACCGGCCTGGACCCTCAGGCCAGGCACCTCATCTGGGAGCGGATACGGCAGCTGCAGCGGGAGGATAAGACGATCATCCTGACCACGCACTACATGGACGAGGCCGAGCAGCTGTGCGACCGCCTGGTGATCATGGAGCGAGGGAGGGTCCTGGTGGAAGGCCTGCCGAAGCAGCTGATAGCGGACGTGGTGGGCGACTGCGTCATGGAAGTGATCGAACCGGACGGCGACGTGGCCGACCGATACTTCCGGAACGCGGGAATGAAGGTGGAGCGATCGGCCGACCGCCTGTACGTGTACTCGAACGAGTGCAAGATGATCAATCAGGAGTTCCGGAACGCCCACCCGGACATCTATTCGACCATACGGCCGGCGACGCTGGAGGATGTATTCCTGAAGCTCACCGGCAGGGGGTTGAGGGAATGATCAACATCGACCGCGGCGCGGTGGCGGTGTGGAGGCGCAACGCCGACGTGTTCTTCAAGACCTGGAAGACCAACTTCCTCCCGTCCATCTTCGAACCGCTGCTCTACCTGGTGGCCATGGGCCTGGGCTTCGGCGGCCTGGTGGTCGGCTTGAGGTACGCGGGGCAGCCCATCGAGTACATCCGCTTCCTCGCTCCCGGGCTGATCTCGATCTCGGCGATGTACGGCGGCTTCTTCGAGTGCACCTACGGCTCGTTCGTGCGGATGCACTACCAGAAGACGTTCGATGCCATGGTGGCGACGCCGGTAAGTTTGGAGGACGTCATCACCGGCGAGATCATGTGGGGCGCCACCAAGAGCCTGATCAACTCCACCATCGTGCTGGTCGTGATCATGGTCATGGGATGGCTGCTGTTCCCGGAGATCCTGTTCACCGCCCCTACCGTGCTCCTCGTTCCGCCGATCACGTTCCTGGCAGGGCTGATGTTCGCCTCCATCGCCATGATCTTCACGGCGCTGGTGCCCAACATCGACTCGTTCAACTATCCCTTCTTCCTGCTGATCACGCCGATGTTCCTGTTCGGAGGGACGTTCTTTCCGATCAGCCAGCTGGGCGCGGCGGAGCCGTTGGCGTACATCCTGCCGCTGACGCACTCCTCGGTGCTCATCAGGGACATGTCCCTCGGGACGCTGAGCTACATCGACACGATCGCCACCGTCTACATACTGCTCATGACCGCGGCGACGTTCTATCTGGCCATCAGGCTTATGAAGAAGCGGCTGACCAAGTGATCAGTCCAGGACGAACACGCGGCCGTCGCGGACCTCCAGACGGAGAAGGCACTTGATCGGGACGCCCAGCTCTTCCTCGAGCTCCTTGGCGCGGCCGCCCTTGTCCGCCACCACGAGCACCTCCAGGACCTCGGCGCCCGCGCTGCGCAGCCCGTTGACGATGCCGCGGAGGGTGCCGCCGGTGCTCAGCACGTCGTCCACGATGATCACCTGGTCCCCGTCCTCCACGCCGTTGATGTACAGCGCGCCGTTGGAGTACCCGGTGGACTGGTCGACCTTGACCTCGCCGTCGAGGCCGTAGGGGCGCTTGCGCACCGCCACGTAGGGGATGTCGCTCATCATCGACAACGGCGCCGCCAGCGGCAGCGCCATGGCCTCCGGCGCCACGAGGAGGTCGCAGTCCATGTCGCCGATCTCGAACATGGCGTTGACAACCTCCTCCAGCAGCTCCGGCTCCACGGCCGGGACGCCGTCCATGATCGGATGCACTATGTAGTCATAGGAGCCGACGCGCATCACCTTGGCGCGCCGGAACGATTCGCGCAGAAGCTCGAGCACGCCCCGGCATGCGCCGCGCCGTTCTTAACTGCTGCGTCAGGTCCTGGCCCACTTCCGGCCGGCCCTCTTGACCGTCCCGGCGGCCAGGAGGTCCTTCAGCGTGATGCGGACGACATCCTCCGGCACGGTGATGTGAAACTGCTCGCGGAACGCCTTCTTGATCTCGGACACGCTCTTCGCCTCGTACAGCGTCTTGGGAAGCAGCGTCCGAAGGTCCTCGTTGACGTTCCAGGGGAATATGAACCAGGTCCATTTGTCCTCCGGCACCTTGACCGAGTGGAAGTCGGGCTCCATCCTGGAGCGGGTGATGTGGAGCAGCGTGGCGGTCTTCAGCCCCTTGGGCCTCATCTTCAGCAGATGGGCCGTGGCGATGGTCATCGACTCGCCGGTATCGGTTATGTCATCGACCAGCAGAACCTCCTCGTCCTCGATGCTGGCATTGAGCTCCTGCGTCAGCAGCGCCTTACCGTCGGGGTTGGCGGTGACGCCCCAATGCTCGGTCTTCACCGCGTACAGCTTCTTCACGCCGAGGATGTCACACATCAGCCGGGCCGGCACCCATCCCCCGCGGGTGAGGCCGATGACCACGGTGGGCTTGCAGTCACAGGCCCTGATCTGCTTCGCCACGTCGCCCGTCCACTTCACTATCTCGTCGTAGGTGACCAACTTGCACCGGAAGCTCTCAATGTCCGTCATCCAATGACCGTCCGCCGGGCGAACGGCCCGGATGAGCGGGGGGATGCGTCATGGCGAATATATCCTTTCTCAGGCCCCGACCGACAGGACGACCCTCTCCACCTGGAACGCCGCCGGCAGGAACGGCCCTATCATGGCCATCGTCAGGAACGGATCGTTCATGGGGCAGCCCATCTCCCTGGTGAACGAAACGAGCTCCTCTTCGCGCGCCGCGACCTCGCGGGCGGGCAGGTCGGACATCAGGCCGGCCACCGGCAGCGGCAGCATCACGCTGTTGCTGCCAAGCATCGCCACCGAGCCCCCGCCGGCCGCAGCCACTTCGTTCATCGCTTCCCTCGCCCCGTCCAGAGTAGTGGCGATGGCCAGGATCCCTCCGAACTTGTGAACCTCCGAGGTGGCCATGGCCCCGCCCTTCAGCTCGAAGCCCTTGATGAAGCCGACGCGCAGCGACCAGTCCCGGGATGGGTCGGCCCACACCATGTACAGCACGTCGCGGGTGGGATCGGCCACTATGCTCCCGTCGTCGACCGGCAGCTTCTCCTGGCCCCATGACACGCCTCCCCGGCGGTCCACATGCATCACCTTGACGGAGGCGGAGCGGCCGGAGGCCCTGACGTCGATCTCGCTCAGCCGCGTCCTCGGGAACAGCGGCGCCACCGGCATCGGCATGCTTCCGAGGTACAGCAGCTCGCCGTTCCTCGCCACCAGCTCTCCGCCGATCCACGTCTCCAGCACCCTGAAGGAACGGAGGTCGCTCACCACTGTCAGGTCGGCGCGCGCCCCGACCTGCAGCACGCCGCCCGCTATGCCGTAGTGCTCGGCCGGCCAGATCGTTGCCGCCCTGACCGCCTGCACCGGATCGACCCCTTCCTCCACCGCCTGGCGGAGGAGCGAGTCAATGTGCCCGTCCACGAGGTCCCTGGCCCTCAGGTGGTCGGTGGCGAACATGTGGGGGTTGCGAAGGGCGAAGGGCACCAGCGCCTTCAGGTCCCGGCTGGCGCTGCTCTCCCTCAGCGCGATGGACATGCCCTTCCGGTGCTTCTCCGACGCCTCCTCCGGGGAGGAGGACTCGTGGTCGGACGTCACTCCGTTCATGATGTAGTCATCCAGGCGAAAGCCCCTCAGGCCGGGAGCGTGGCCGTCTATCCGCTTGCCAAGTTGATGCGCCACCTCCACCTTGCCCATCATGCCCTGCTGCTGCTCGATCAGGCCTTCGTGGTCGGTCACCTCGCCCAACGCCACGAACTCGTCGCGGGACAGGAGGGAGCGGACCTCTTGCCATCCCAGCCCGGGGATGTCAGACGGCACCGCGTAGTGGAAGCGCAGCGGCGTGGAGCGGCCGGCCCCCGTCATGTAGCTCAGGCCGCCCGCCCCCGCGGTGGCGGAGGCCGGCGATGGGTCGGCCACGATGGCGGTGGTGCCGTGCAGGATCGCCTCCTCAGCATAACGGTAGGGGCTGAGATGCGACGATTCCACGTGGACGTGCGAGTCGATCAGCCCGGGGAGTATGTACTGGTCCGGCGCGGCCACCTTTCGTTCGATGCGAACGATCTGACCCTCGTAGAAGTTGACACAGGCGGGATAGATCGCTCCGCTGATCACGTCCACGAGATATCCGTTGACGTGCTCGACCACTATGGAGCCTATGGTGTCGCCGTAGGGCGGGAAGGACATTCCGGAGCGCATGTTCGTTCCATGTGAGGGGAATGATGATGAATCTTTCCGCGGGCAAGGTTTCAAGTGCGCCGCGAGACGTGGAAGGAGCATGGTCTTTCCCCGCGAGGTGCTCAACGAGCTGAAGTGGCACCGTGGCAGGCTGGACGACGCTTCGATCACTTACCTGCACCGGGGCGCGCCCGGGGACCGGAGGACCATCAGCGGCTCGGAGATAGTCGAGCTGGAGAGGTCGTTCTTCGCCACCGCCGAGAGCAGGATACCGTACCACCGCATCCGCAGGATAGAACTGAACGGCGAGACGCTGTACCTGGACCGGGAAGAATTGATCGAAGAGCCAGCCTAGTTGCGGGGAGCGCCGCAGTTGGGGCAGCTCCTCATGAACGACGGGTACTGCACGCCGCAGTTCCTGCACTTGGTCATCTCCGCCTTGCGCGGCGCGGCTGCCGGGGCGGGAGGGGCGGGCTCTGCCTCCTCGACCTCCTCGGTCGCGACCACTTCCGGCTCCACCCTCGGCGGCGCCTGGTATGGTGGGGGCGCGGGCTGATACTGAGGCTGCTGGTATCGGGGATGCTCATAATATTGCCCGGGCGGGTACTGCTGGTACTGGGGCTGGAACACGTCCTGCAGCCTGACATAGGCGATCAGTAGGACCAGGCCGCCCACCACGCCGAACAGCAGGGTCAGGACCCCCCATATGAGCAGACGATCGCTGGCCTCGCGGAACCGGCCCTGGTCCAGGGGCGCGAACACCGTGTTGGGCATCATCGCATAGATGAGCAGGTTCACGATCCCCGCGATGAGGGCGTACGCCCCGATGGAGTATCCTCGGGAGAATATGCTGGCGATCCCGGCGATGAGCAATACTGCCGTCATGAACAGTAGGGCTAGCTGTCCCCATAAGGAGAACTGCCGGCCCTGCGCGGCCGCGGCCGGCAGCCACTCTGGCCCGGCGCGTTTCGCAAGATATGGAATGTCTGCCAAGGTCACACCAGCTTATGAAATGAATTACGCAGATGATCACCGAACGTAGGCGAGAAAGCCCACGATTTCAATCGTGGGATGAATCGCAGTGAAATAGTACTTTCGGTGACCGCCTCGCAACACGTTTGATATATTAGTCTATCAAGAGTTCGGATGCTTGTGACGTACAACATCCGGCACGGACGCGATCTCAGCGGCGAGCTGGTCAAGGCCATGATGGTCGACGAGCACGCGCTGCGTCCCTCTTTCGAGTAAAGCGATGGTCGATTGCGCCAAGACAGGGATTGGTGCAAGGGCCACATTGATACCCCCACGAGGCTCCGTCGTGAGCGACGACGACCTCAGAACCCCGCGACCGAAATCGTGGAAGTGTCAAGCCCTTCGATAAAGAATCTATCGCCTTGCTAGCATAATCATTAACACGGCCATATGGAGTCGATGCGACATAAGAACGGACCGATGTCCGGCAACAGTTATAATAAGGTTGGACATTTAGGAAAAGCAAAATCAATTGCAGGATTATTATGAAGTATGAAGAGTTCAAGGCCATTTATGACAGGCTGAACGATCACTCCGATGTTGAGAAACTCGCGAAAGAGACCGGCCTTGACGAAGAGCTCCTGAACGTCATCTACACCCAGCGGACGGTGAGGGACGCGACCAAGCGCTACCATGTGGTGAAGCGCAACGCTCCTCGGCTGCTAAGGGAGTGGAAGGCTGGTTCCAGTCTCTTGTCCATAGCTCAGCGGTGGCATTTCCCGCCCATCCTCACCGGTCTCCTCCTTTTCCAGGAGAACGGCTTCTCCAAGAAGCAGTTCTGGAAGTACGTTCGTGAGCCAGAGACGAACAATAATCCGCGCCTCAAGAAAGAGATCGCGGAGATCACCGAGGCCGATACCATCTACTCCCCGGAAGGGAACGAGGTACAGCACAAGCGAGGCAAGTGGGGCGAGGCAAAGCTCCAGGACTGGCTGGACGAGCAGGAGCTCACGTACCGCACCGAGGAAGACCTCCGCGGCAAGTACTCGAAGACCCCCGACTGCCTTCTGGCCGAGCCGATCAGGCTGAACGGCTGGACCATCAACTGGATAGAGAGCAAGGCGTCCTTCGGCGATCGGGTGGAGTTCAACCGGAACATCCGCGGCCAGCTGGCCCAGTATGTCGAGATGTTCGGCCCCGGCGTGGTGGTATACTGGTTCGGACACGTGGACAACCTGGACTGCCCGCCGGGCATCGAGATTATCGACGCGTCGCTGTGCGACCTGAACTGCAAGAAGGCCGGAGAGGACTTCTGCCCGGAAGAGCTGCCCCCCGTACACCCCGCCTGATGGTTTGGCGGCATAATTAATAGATAAACGGTGTTCGTCGTAAGACATGGGGAGCGTCTCCGCCGCGGACCTGGAAAGATATTGCTACTGTCCGCTCAGCTGGCAGCTGGGGCGTGATGCGGAGGTCCGCTCCGAGGCATTGGCGAAGGGCAGCGCCCGGCATGCCGAGCTCGGCGATGGCCTGAGCAGCATCGTACTGGAGGAGAGGAACGCCGGCCTCCTGGAGCGGGCGGCGGTGTGGATTTCGATCCTGGCCACCGCCCTGGCCATACTGGGTTTGTTCCATTTCAGCACTTCCGACCCCGTGCTGCGGGGCCAGGTCCTGAGCGCCATGGCCCTGGTATGGATATTGCTGGCAACCATCATCCTGTACCGCTCGGCCTCCGCCCCCGACCCCTCGCTGGTGGAAGGCCGGGAGAGAGGGATAGCGATGTTCGCGGTCCTGGGCATCGCGACCTCGCTCAACGCCGTGCCGGTGTTCGAGGTGACCCATGATCAGGTCGTGGCATACCAGGCGGTGTCGGTAGTGCTCCTCCTGATGGCGTCCTTCTCGCTGTACGTCTCGAACCACATGACCGAAAGGGCGGGAAGGACCAGGCGAAGGGCCAAGGTATCGGACGGCATCGCCTACATCGGCGAGGGCAGCGGCCAGGGGGAGGTGCTCCGCTCTCTCGACCTCGGCCTCACCGGCCGCCCCGACTACGTTCTCGAGACCGACGAGGGCCTGGTGCCAGTGGAGGTGAAGACCGGCCGCACTCCCCGCGGGCCGCTGTTCTCCCACATCCTTCAGCTCGCCGCCTACTGCCAGCTGGTGGAGGAGAACCGGGGCGCGGTCCCGTACGGCATCATCCGATACGACGGAAGGGAGGATGTCATCCCCTTCGACGAGCGGCTGCGCTCCCTCCTGCGTGCGAAGCTCGGAGATATGCAGGAGAATCTGGACGGGGCGCCGGCGCACCGCAACCACCAGCGGCCCGGCAAGTGCCGCTCCTGCTCGCGCCGAGAGCGGTGCCCGGAGCGTCTGGAGTGATCACTCCACCGTGACGCTCTTCGCCAGGTTGCGCGGCTTGTCGATGGAGCAGCCCTTCTTCCTCGCCACATAGTAGGCGATGAGCTGCAGCACCACGGTCAGCGGGACCGGGCTGAGGATCGAAGGGACCTTGGGAATGCCGATCATGGCGTCAACGATGGCCGCCAGCTCCCGGTCCCCCTCGACGCCGATGCCGAGCACCGGCGAATCTCTGGCCGCGACCTCGGAGATGTTGCCCAGCATCTTGTCCCGGGTGTGGTCGTTCACCGCCGCCGCCACCACCGGGGTGGAGGCGTCCAGCAGTGCCAGGGGGCCGTGCTTGAGCTCTCCCGCCGCATAGCCTTCGGCGTGGATGTAGGATATCTCCTTGAGCTTGAGGGCGCCCTCCAGCATCGTCGGGTAGTTGATGTTGCGGCCCAGGTAGAATATGTCCCGGGCCGGCACCAGCATGTCGACCGCTTTCTCGATCTCGGAGGCCCGGTCCAGCACCCCGCTGACATGGCGGGGCATGGTGCGCAGCTCGGTGGACAGATGCCTCACCTCCGTCCGGTCCAGGGTCTGCCTCATGGTCCCCAGACGCAGCCCCAGCAGGTACATGGATATGAGCTGCGTGATGTACGTCTTGGTGGCCGCCACCCCGATCTCCGGACCGGCGTTGGTGTAGAACACATGGTCGGTCTCCCGCGAGATGGTGCTTCCCACCACGTTGGTGATGGCAAGCGTCCGGCAGCCCCTCTGGCGGGCCTCCCTGGCCGCGGCCAGGGTGTCAGCCGTCTCTCCCGACTGGGTCACCAGCACGGTCAGGGGGCTCTCCCCCGTTCCGGGGGAGTACCGGTACTCCGACGCCAGCTCCACGGTGGTGGGCAGCCGGGCCATCGATTCGATGATGTACTTGCCGACCATCGCCGCATTGTAGGACGTCCCGCACGCCACCAGCTTCACCGTGCTGAGGTCGATGTCCGGCATCACGACCCCGGAATCGATCTCGTCCAGGCTGCCCAGCAGGCAGTTGTGGATGGCCGTCGGCTGCTCATAGATCTCCTTGAGCATGTAGTGCTCGAAGCCGCCCTTCTCGGCATCCTCCAGCGTCCAGGTGACGGTGGTCGGCTGCCTCTCCACGCGGCTGCCGTGGCGGTCGAAGATGGTGACGCCGCCGGCGGTCACGATGACGCTCTCCCCCTCCATGATGTACAGCACGCGGCTGGTCAGGCTTAGCACGGCCGTCACGTCGGACGCGACCATGTTCTCCCCCACCCCCATGCCGATGACCAGGGGATTCTCCTTCCTTGCCGCCACGATGCGGTCGTCGCCCTCCACCATGGCCGCCACGGCATAGGTGCCCTTCACCTTGGCCAGCGCTGCCACCAGGGCGGCATGGGCATCGCCCTCGTAGTACCGCTCCATCAGATGGACCAGCACTTCGGTGTCTGTTTCCGAGGTAAAGACGTGGCCCTCGTCCTCGAGCTCCTTCCTCAGCGCGAGGTGGTTCTCGATGATGCCGTTGTGGACCAGGGCGATGCGTCCGGTGCAATCGACGAAGGGGTGGGCGTTCTCCTTGGACGGCTTCCCACAGGTGGCCCAGCGGGTGTGCCCGATGCCCATGCTACCATCCCATCGCGGGATGGTGGGCTCGATCTTGGACATCTCGCCCTTGTCCTTGAACACCTTCAGGCCATCCGATGCGATCGCTATGCCGACCGAATCGTAACCGCGGTACTCCAAGCGCCTCAGTCCATCCAGCAGGATGTCCTCAGCCATCCGCTGGCCGGTGTAACCTACGATGCCGCACATCAGACCACAACGCTCTTGTTCTCCAGGTTGCCGGAGACCCGCACTCCATCATCGATGCGGCAGTCCGCCCCTATCACCGAGCCAGGGGATATCACGACCCTGGAGCCGACATTGGTGTCCTGACCGATATGTGCGCCCACGTCGGTGAGCTGGAATACTTCGCGGTCCGCCCGGACGATGCATGCGTCGGAGGGCGCGAACAGCCCGGCATTGGCCCTGACCCCGTCCCCGATGACCGATCTTGAGAGATGGGTATGGGAGCCGATGACGGCGTTGCTCATGATCAAGCAGTGAGAGACGTAGCTGAACGGTCCGATCTGCACCCCGTTGCCGATGGAGGTGGAAGCGAGGACCACCACGTTGGGGCCGATGTCGCAGCCCTCCCCGATGGTGACCGGCCCCTCGATATAGCATCCTGAGCGCACCCTTGTTCCCGCGCCGATGGCCACCTGGCCCTTCATTATCACGCCCGGCTCCACCGTTCCCTTGATCCCCTGTCCGTTGAAGTCCAGCGCCTGGGCGTTCACGTTGAGCAGGTCCCACGGATACACCGCATCGTTCCATCGGCCCTTGGACTTCACCGCCGTTATCCCGAGCCCGGGAACCAGAGCGGCCAGCAGCTGGGTTATGCCCAGTTCCTTGCCGAAGACCTGAGAGCGGAAAATGTCGATCAAATGATCAGGGAAATAGTAGATGCCGGTGTTGATGATGTTTCCCATCCTGCTGTCGGGCTTCTCCACCAGGCCCACGATCCGGTTCCCCTCGATCTTGACCACGCCGTACTTGGAGGGGTTCTCCGACTCCGCCACCACCATGGTGGGGCCGTTCATGCTGCCCAGCAGGTCGGAGATCAGTTGCGCATCGATCAGGTTGTCGCCCGCAACGGTAAGGAAGCCGCTTCCATTCAGCTTCGGCCCGGCCAGGGCGAGGGCGTGCGCCGTCCCCAGAGGCTTCTCCTGGACCACATATTCGATGGACGCGCCGAACCGCTTCCCATCCTGGAAGTGAAGCATGATGGTGTCCCTGCGGTAGCCGACAACCATTATGATGTCCTTTACGCCGTTGCTCACCAGCGCCTCGACGATGTATTCAAGGATGGGGCGGTTCCCCACCGGTATCATGCCCTTGGGGCGGGACATGGTGAACGGTCGCAATCGCGTGCCCTCGCCCGCAGCTAGAATGACTGCCTTCACGGACCTTCCTCCTGATGCTCGATTCAACTACACGGACTTAAATATATTCCCCATCACGCAAGGCCAGTCCTCCGTGCGGGTCGTTATCATCCGAAGGAACCTGTCAGCAAGGTTTATAGGATGGATATAATTCTAAAGATATTATATTCAGATGCCGAGGGTGAGCGATGGCTTCAGTTCCGAACAGGATTCCCGGAGAGGTGCACAGGTTCTTCGACAGCCCAGGAGGACATTCCATCATCGTTCGAGGGGACGCCGGAACCGGGAAGACCACCTTTGCCCTGCAGGTGGTCGAAGAGCTCCAGTCCATGGATCGAAGCTTCTATCACTCCACCAGGGTGTCGGACCGCTCGCTGCTGTCACAGTTCGGCTGGCTGAACGAGATGATGAACGCGGCGGAGCTATCGGACAACTTCTCGCGCAGGAAGGGGGCATCCCCGGCCGGGCGCCATGAGCTGAGCGACCTGAAAGGCATCGCCGAAGGGATGTCGGGCCTGTCCAAGGGCAGCAAGCTCGCCATCACCGTGGGGAGGGACATGGGCGAGCTCGAAGGGCTGTACCGCAAGATCGAGAGCAACCTTCCCCACAAGTGCCTGGCAGTGATCGACTCCATCGATGCCATGGCCGACATGTACGGGCTGACCAGCGCCAAGCTGCTCAACACCATCCAGCGGGACATCGTGGAGGTGTACGGCAGCAACGTGCTGTTCGTGGCCGAGCGATCGACCTCTGACCTTGACTATCTGGTCGACGGGGTCATAAACCTGAGCCGGTCGGAGTTCAACCGCCGCCGCCTGAGGGAGATGGAGATCCTCAAGATGAGGGGGTGCGAGATCCAGCAGCCCAAGTACATCTTCACCCTGAGCGGGGGGCGCATCCAGACCTTCGGATATCCCCGGGCGGAGCCGGTGGAGGGTGCCGCGATGCGCTGGAGGGCCATCCCGGACCGGGAGGGAGCGGTATCGACGGGCATCGCCGACCTTGACGTGCCGCTGGACGGGCTTGCCAGGGGCTCCATGACCCTCATCGAGCTGGGGCCGGGCGTCCCCGGCGCGGTCAGCGGGGCGATCGAGGCGAGCCTGGTCTCCAACTTCGCGGCCCAGGGCCGAGGCGTCATCTGGGTGCCTATGAGGAAGGCCTCGGCGGAGAGCGCCAGGGCCAGGGTCGTGCCGTCGATCCCCAAGGAACGGTTCGACAGCTGCGTGCGCATTCCCGAGAAAGCCAATCAGATGAACTTTTCCGATGCGCCATACATCCTGCCGTTCGAGGGGGAGAGCGCTTTCCTGGATTTCAAGTGGCAGAACATCGAGTATTCCCTGTCGGGGGCGGGACGGCCGATCCTTGTCCTAATGGGCTTCGACACCATGCAGTCGATGTACGGCAGCGAGCTGAGCGATCAGCTCATGGACTTCCTTGCGATGGTGAGGCGGAACCAGGGGATCTTCGTCGCCCTGGCGCCTCCCTCGGTCGGCTCGATCGGACGCATGGCGGATCTGGCATCCACCAGGCTGAGGGTGGACCGGGTGGGCGGCACGGTGCTGATGTATGGAGAGGAACCGTTCACCGAGTGCTACACATGGCACTTCGAGCCGAGGGAGGTGGGCGGGGGAGTGAGCCTGACGCCCATCCTATGAGGTGATGACATGCTAAAGGATGCTTTTCCCGATAGTTCAGCGACGCTCATGGTAGGAAGCCCCGGCATAGGCATGCTGGAAGTGGCAGTATCGATCGCCAAGGAATGGATGGACGGCGGCGACAGGGTGGTCTTCATCGCGGTGGACCTGCTACCGGCCGATCTGATCGAAGTGATGAGCGCGTTCGGAGTGAGCGAAGAACAGAGGAACGAACATCTGTGCATCATCGACTATCACTCGTCGCTGCTGGGCTCGATGGACGGCCGCACCGCGTGCCAGGGCACCGACATCAAGAGGTGCTCCGACCTGGAGGGCATCATGTTCAACATATCCGCCATGGCCTCCGATGCCGAGCGTCCGCTGAGGATCATCATGCATTCGCTGTCCACGCTGTTCCTGTACAACCAGGCCAATGTGGTGCTGAAGTTCGTACAGATATCGTCATCTCGGATACACAACGATCTCAGCACCGCGATCTTCACCGTCAACGAGGGCGTTCACGACGAGAGGACGGTGAACCACCTTATGGCCATCTCCGATGGGGTGATGGAGCTGAAGTTCGACGAGAACCTGCACCGCCGCATGCGAATTCGCAACATGAGGGGGTGCGTCACGTCTTCGAAGTGGACGCCGTTCGATATCCGGCAGGTGGAGTGAACTTCACTCCATCTCTTCGGCAGCCATGGTCCCGTAGATCGAGGCGTTGAAGCTTTCCCGGTTCTGGACGGTCGCCCTCACATAGATGGGGCACTCCGCCTTGGGCCGGAGGACCAGTTTCTTCCTCTGACAGAATATCAGACCAGTGTTCATGCCCGACTCGGGCCGCCTGTCCATGTACAGGCATGAGAAGCATTGGGGCTTTTCGGTGTTCAATGCGTCATCGACGTTGTCTCCCTATTTATTCGTTATGACCGGCTCTCCGAAAGAGATGCGAGGAACGATGTCAGCTCGCGAACCTCCACACCACCGGCGCGGCCGAGGTTGACGACGCAGAAGGGGCAGGGGGCCAGGAGCACCTCCGCTCCGGCCCGCGCGGCGCTGTCGACCCTCCGCCGCGCCATCCTCAATGCCAGGTCCGGCCGCGCCGAGGCCACCCCGCCCCCTCCGCCGCAGCATCCCTCGTCGTCCATGTCCACCACCCTCAGGCCGGGAACGGAGGCGAGCAGTTCGCGGGCATAGTCGATGGTGTGAGGGCCGACCGTCCGGAGCAGATGGCATGGGGAGTGCAGCGCCACGGTAAGGAGGCGTGATGAGCGCAGCCTTAGCCGCGCCGGGGTGATCGACTCGTACAGATATTCGAGCACGTGGAGCGCCTCCACGCCGTTCGACCGGCGCAGCTGGACGGCGCAGCCGGGGCATGCGGTGACGACCGCCTCGGCCGCTTCCAGCAGCGGAGCGTTGATGCTTCGAAGCCTCTCTGCCTCCCTCCTCTCCCCGATCTTCTCCAGCGGGGAGCCGCAGCAGGACCAGCGGTCCGGGACATAGGTCCGGTCGCCGGTGGAGAGCAGCAGGTCGATCGCCGCCTGGACGGAGGATGCAGTCCTCGCCTCCCCGACGCAGCCGGGGAAGAACAGGGTGGAGCCTTCCGATGGCGCCCTCATCCTCGACACTGGCGCGATGGTGCGGCCGAACTGACGAGAATTGCGCAGCATGCGATCTCCGCCCTCGCTGCGGGCGCCATGACGGACGCGCATGAGCATCACCGCATCGGTGAGGGGCAGCCTTGACGGGCAGGCCGACTCGCACTGCGCGCAGGAGGTGCACATCTCCAGCAGAGAGGACAACGTCGAGCTTTCTCGCGAGAATCGTGAGGCCTCCACAGCGAGGCGGCGCGGCCCCGGGAACGTTTCGCGTCCCTCCAATCGAAGTACGGGGCACACGCTCTGGCAGGCGCCGCACTTGATGCATCTGTTCTCGGGATGCAGCATCACAGGACCTCCTCCACGGCGAGCGCCGCCTTCCATGCATGCACCACGACGTCCCCCAGCCCGCGGCCGAGCGGGTACGACATCCCCCTGGCGAGAGAGCCTGCCACCACGACGTTGCGAAGCGAACCGCCCTGCAGCGTGACCGCTTTGCCCTTTCTTGTCGCGATGCCGGTCGAGAGGGCGGAGCGTAGGCGATGTGATGCAACGCCCGGCGACGGAGCGGAGGAGGTCTTGAACAGGCGAAGGGAATCGATGACGTTGCGGCCTTCCACGTCCAGACCTCCCGACGGGACGCCGCCGGTGGCTAGCACCAGAGCATTGAATCTCGCCTTCTGAGTCCTTCCTCCCGAGGACAGCAGGGCGCCGGCAGCCTCCCTTCCGTCAATGTCCAGCGACATGAGCCGGCGGTCCTTGAGGACCGTGACGCCCAGCCTCGCGGCGGTCCCTTCCATCAGCGCCTGGAACCGGCGGCCCGGCCACGAGAGCGGCGTCGCCGCCTCGACTATGCGTTTGCCCGAGCGCTTCCTCAGCTCGGCCAGAAGATCGTACGGCGATCGCTGCGGCAGCGGTGGCAGTACGATGGTGCTTTCTGCCACATCGTTCATCAGAACGCTCCCGAGCTCTTCGGCGAAGCGGTCGCGGTCCAGCTCCGGCGAGAATGAAGGGGAGAACCAGTAGGGGCGGGGCCGGACGCGGTGCGACCGCCCGATCTCCCGGCTGACGAGGTCTGGATCGAGGTCCCCGTTCCCGACCAGGCCGACGACCGCCACGTCCCGGTCGCGGGTGGTCCAGTCGAACAGCGGGCTGGTCAGCGATTGCTTCATGGCAGTACCAAAGTTGGTCAGGGCGTTCACCGGCCTCTTGGACATGACGTAGTAAGCGCCCTGCCGGCGGAACTGAGCCAGAAAGAAGGAGGCCCACTCCACCGCTTCCAACTGCTCGGGATCGAGGAGCATCCTGCCGGTGGAGAGCGCGGTCGCCGGCGTCGCGGACGATATGACGGTGACGCTCCTGCCATCCAGCGCCAGCCGGGTGGCGGCGGTGAGGCCGGCCGCCCCTCCGCCGGCCACCAGCACGTCAGCGTCCACATCGGGAAGGCTCATCGGCCTTCCTCCGTGTGATCGATGCCGTACGCCTTCAGGAGGTGGGCCTTGAACATCTCCTGACGGAGCTGCTCTCCGAACAGGACGGGCTCCACGCCCCTCCACCGTTCGCCATAGTAACGCTGCAACTCCCTCGCCCCCTGGTCCATGGCCGAGGCCATGTTCACCGCGCACAGCCCTGCCTGGCAGTAGCCCATCCCGGCCCGCGTGCGCCGCATGAGGTCGCCGATGTCGCTGACGTCCGGCGACGACGCATAGTGCTCCATCTCGCCTCGGGTGACGGCCTCGCACCCGCACCCCGGGACCGTCGAGAACGGCGATAGGGCCGCTGTGCTGGCCCCATGGCGATAGCGCATCGCCTCGAGGTCGAAGTCGCTCGACGGCGCATCATCGAACGGCTCGATCTCCTCGTCGGCGGTGCGGCAGCTCGCCGCCCGGCCCAGCTTCTCCATCACCGCGTCCGATGTCCTCTCTGCCATGAGGCGGAAGGTGGTCAGCTTGCCACCCGCCACGCTGATCAGGCCGTCGACGCCGTCGCAGGCGTGGTCAATCACCTGGAACGTTCTGGAAGCACCTCGGCCGGCGCTGCCGCCGCCTAGAAGCGGGCGGGCCCCGGCGTAAGCGCGGACCGCTCTCGCTTCTTTGATGCCCGGCAGAACGGCCTCGGCCTCGGCGATCAGGCGCTCCACTTCCGCGCTGGTCGCCCGATCTCCCGCAGCGCCGGCCGACGAGGTCGTGCCGAGAATGGTGGCGGTGCGATGAGGAACGAGTATGTCGCCGTCGGACGGCGGCCGCAGCCGGTTGACCAGGCGGTTTACCAGGCGGCCGTTGAACACTACCAGGGTGCCCTTGTCGATGCAGAGCGGGATGCTGACGCCCAGCATGGCTGCGACCTCCCCGGCCCAGGCGCCGGCGGCGTTGATCACCACGTCCGCAGCGACCCTCCGCTCCCTTCCCCCGCGGCCGATGACCGCTTCGAAGCCGCCGTCGATGCGGCGGATCCTCCGCACCGGGCTGTGGTTCAGCACCGTGGCGCCATGGCGGCGCGCCGAGCTGACGTTGCCCAGCGCGAGGAAGAACGGATCGATGGACGCGTCCGGGACCTTGACCGCTGCCTTGATCCCCGCGTCCAGGCAGGGCTCGATCTCCCGCGCCTCCCTGGTGTCGATCTCCTCCGCCCTGATCCCGGCCCTGCCGCAGGCCGGGAGGAAGCGGTCCACATATTCGGCATCGTCCCTGCTAGCCGAAACGAACAGGCCGCCGGTGTCCTCGATGCAGAATCGGGCGATGCGCTTGAGCACCGCTCCCTCCTCGGCGCATTCCCTTGCCGAGACCGGGTCGGTGACGGCATACCTCGCGCCGCTGTGGAGCATGCCATGGTTGGCCCCGGTGGCGCCGGCGGCGAAGTCCCCCGCCTCGACCAGCATGACCTCGGCACCTCTCATGGCGAGGTCCCTGGCTATGCCGGTACCGGTGGCCCCTCCGCCGATGATGAGCGCTTCCACCCTCGAACGCATCGGCCTGCAAGCTCGCTCGTTGCTTATATTATTTCACGCTCACCGTTCGCCTAGATATGGTCGTGCTGCATCTCCCGCTCCTGCCTTCTCTCCAGCTCCTGCGTCTCCTTGCTGATGAGGAATGTGAGGACCACCCGGATGAGCACAATGCCGCCAAGCCGGAGGATCTCCTCCAGATTGGGGACCAGAACGCTGAGCACGATGTCGCTGGCGATCAGGAAGTCCAGACCGAAGATGAGCCGGCTGGTCAGCTTCTCCCTGATCATGACGAGGTCCAGCCTCCGATGGGAGTCGGAGGCCCGTTGGATCAGGTGCGTCCAGGCCAGGCGGATAAAGGCGTCGAAGCTGGCCAGAATGATGACGATGATCCCGAATCCAGCAATGATCCAGGCGATGATCTCGACGATATCCATCGGGGTCATGAAGGACAGGCCGCTCCGGATGATTGAGTTATAGATAGAAGAATAAAAGAGTAGCGGGGGGTCGATTTGAACGACCGGTCTCCGGGTTATGAGCCCGACGGGATGTCCTGGCTACCCCACCCCGCTATGTAAGCACCACTAATGCGATTGCCTTAATAAAGCTTCCGAGAGCCAATATCCCTGGCGCATGCTTATACGAGCATGATCGGTTCCTCCGGCTGTTCAGATAAGAATTGCCGCGAGGATGCTACTACTGCAGGAGCCAGATGAAGTTGCTTAGTGTTTGATGAATATAATTGTCATATAAAATATCCTCATTTTTAGAAAAAAGTTTCGGGTAAATCTACTTAATAGATACCGTAATTGAAACTTAGCGTTCTGTTTGTTTTCGAACGGACGTACATCGGGCGCCGATAACTGGTCATGCTGTTCCTGACGGTGCGCCCAGAGAACGCAATGGAGAACAGAACATGCTATTCAACATCAGCGCAGCTAAGGACACGCTCGCTCGCATCGAGTCCGGCCTATCCGACCATTTGGACAGCCTTTTCTTGCCGGTAAGAAGGTGGGGGCGGGAACTTCAGGTCTCGGCATATGCTGGCCAGCCCGGCGCGGGGGCCGATGGTCCTTCGAAGCTCATGAACGATGCGAACCCGGAAGGCGCGCCCCCCGAGAACGTGATCTCGATAAGAGGACTGACCAAAATATTCGGACCAAAGTCCCAGGCGGCCATCAAGCTGCAGGAGGGCGGGGCGAGCAAACAACAGGTGCTGGAGCGGACCGGTTCGGTGGTAGGGCTGAAGGATATCGACCTGGACGTTCGCGAGGGTGAGATATTCGTAGTGATGGGGCTGTCCGGCTCCGGAAAATCCACTATGCTGAGGTGTCTCAACCGGCTCGTGGAGCCTACCGCCGGAAGCATCCTCGTCAACGGCGTCGACATAAGGAAGCTAGATGACAGGGGGCTGCTCAACTTCCGCCGGCTTCACCTGGGGATGGTGTTCCAGAACTTTGGCCTTCTGCCCCACCGGACCATCCTGGACAATGTCGCCTATGGGCTCGAGGTCAGGGGCATGCCGCTCGAACAGAGGCATGCCAAGGCGATGAGCATGATCGAGCTGGTAGGCCTGAAGGGCTACGAGTCATCATTGCCATCCCAGCTAAGCGGTGGGATGAAGCAGAGGGTCGGCCTGGCCCGGGCGCTCGCCAACGATCCCGGGATCCTCCTGATGGACGAGGCATTCAGTGCGCTGGACCCGCTCATCCGGAGGAGCATGCAGGACGAACTCCTGGACCTCCACGACAAGCTTGGAAAGACCATAGTGTTCGTGACCCATGATCTGGATGAGGCGTTGAGGCTCGGCGACCGCATAGCCATCATGAAGGACGGACAGATCGTACAGGTCGGCACTCCCGAGGAGATCCTGACCAATCCGGCCGACGACTACGTGGCCAGCTTCCTGAACGGCATCGACCGCTCCAAGGTCATGACATGCGAGAGCCTGATGAGGAAGCCAGAAGTGGTGATCCCCCTGAGGACCGGACCCCGCACCGCCCTGAGGATGCTGGACGACTCTGACCAGGTCACGGGATTCGTGGTGGAGAAGGACAAACGCTTCATCGGCCTGGTAAAGGCAGAGGACCTGCTCAAGGCGCTGGAGCGGTCCTCTCCTCTATCCGAAGCGGTCAGGGCGGATGTCCTGACAGTAACGCCGGGAACCATGGTGGAGGACCTGATCACCATCCTGGTGGAGACCGACTACCCCATACCAGTGCTCGATGATGGCGGCATGCTGATGGGCGTGATCTATCCTGGCTCGGTCATGGACAAGGTCCGGCCCGCCAACGGCAACACGCCGGAGGAGGTGCCGGCATGAGCGGGGGCATCCCGCTGGGCGAGTGGGCCGAGACGCTGGTCGACTGGATAGCTCTCAATCTGAGCTTTCTGCTCGGCATCATCTCCGATTTCCTGGACTGGCTGCTCGAAACGGTCGCAGGGATCTTGGAGGTATTTCCCGCCCTGCTGTTCATCATAGTCGTCGCAGCGATCGCCATTCTGCTGACCAGAAAGTTGCTACTGACATTGGGCGTGGCGATCGGGCTGCTGCTCATCGACAACATGGGATTGTGGGGGCAGTCCATGGAGACCCTCTCCTTGGTGCTGGTGGCTGCCGGCACCGCTGTCCTGCTCGGCATACCGCTGGGCATCATGTCAGCCCGCAATGAGCGGGTGGAGGCGGTCACCAAGGTGTTCCTGGACTTCATGCAGACCATGCCGTCCTTCGTCTACCTGATCCCGGTGGTCATCTTCTTCGGCCTCGGCAACGTGCCCGGAATGATCGCCACGGTGGTATTCGCCATCCCCCCGGTGGTGCGCCTGACCAGCCTGGGGATAAAGCAGGTGCCCAAGGAGCTCAACGAGGTCGCCGACTCGTTCGGCAGCTCGAAGCTGCAGAAGCTGTCCTATGTGCAGCTGCCGGTGGCGATGCCCACCATCCGGGCGGGCATCAATCAGTGCATCATGCTGTCCCTGTCCATGGTGGTCATCGCCTCCATGATCGGGGCGCAGGGGCTGGGCTACAACGTCCTGGTGTCGATCCAGAGGATCGACGTGGCGATGGGGTTCGAGGCCGGACTGGCCATCGTGATCATCGCGGTCATCCTGGACAGGATATCCCAGAACATCGGAGGCGGACGGCCATCAAGGTGAAGGAGCGGCCGCAGACGGCCGCTCCGGAACATGTAAGAGGAATTTATATGGTAAAGAACAAGAAGATACTCGCAGCGGTGGCGGCGATCGTGGTGATCGTGGTCGTCGTTGCGGCTGTTGGCCTCACCGGCAGCGGTGAGGCCCAGGACAAGGAACTGCAGTTCGGATATGTGACTTGGGATGGCGAGGTCGCCAGCACTAACGTCCTGACCCTCGTGCTCGAGGAAGCGGGCTACGACGTCAAGATGGTCTCGACGGACGCCGGACCTCTATACCAGGGGCTGTCCCAGGGAGGCTTGGACTTCACGACGTCCGCTTGGCTGCCGGTCACCCATGCCAGCTACCTGGAGAAGTATAGCGACAAGCTCGATCGGGCCGGCGTGAACCTGGAGGGCTGCAAGATCGGCATGGCGGTCCCGAAGTACGTCTATGATGCCGGAGTGCACACCATAGCTGACCTGAGGGACCACGCCGCCGAGTTCGACAGCCGCATCGTCGGCATCGAGCCGGGCGCCGGCGTCGTCATGGCCACCGAGAGGGCCGTCGACGAGTACGCTCTCGACGGGTTCACGGTGCAGACCAGCAGCAGCGGCGGAATGCTCGCCGAGCTGAAGAGCGCCTATGCGGCCGAGGAGTGGATCGCGGTGACGCTGTGGTCTCCTCACTGGGCGTTCTCCGAGTGGGACATGGCGTACCTGGATGACCCCGAGGAGGTCTACGGCGGCGCGGAGGTCGTAGAAACGGTGGCCCGCACCGGCTTCGCCGAGGACAACCCCGGAGCGTACGCCATCATCTCGGCATTCAACTGGACCCAGGATGACTGCCAGTCGGTCATGGCGGACATCTTCGCTAACGACATGGACGAGAAGGAGGCAGCCCAGAAGTGGATCGACGCCAACCGTGACAAGGTCGACTCCTGGATCGCGGCGGGCAAGGCTGGCGCTGACGGCGAGAATGCCTGATGCAACAGAAGGCATGGGGCGGGGTCGGCCCCGCCCTTCAAACCGTTTATCGCAATAATTCTCCATGCCAACAAACTTTCAAAGCTGTAAGGGATGATAACGGCATGACCTCGCAGGTGCGTTGACGTGCTGGAATCGACCATAGTGGTGAAGCCCCTGGAGAGCTGGGCCATCGACATCTCGAAGAAGCTGAAGGTGCCCATCCGCATCGTCGAGAGCGCGATGGGGCAGGACGGCACCATAAGCAGCCTGGTGGAGTTCCGGCTGGAGGGGACCACCAAGGAGGCGGTCCTGGAGGAGATCGCGCGCCACCCTGACACCACCGAGCTCATCATCTCCGAGGAGAGCGAGGACGCCATCCTCGGCAACATCACGGTCACCAG
>ENA-UOOM01001150-UOOM01001150.1-fermentation-metagenome-genome-assembly--contig:-NODE-1150-length-26620-cov-11.462940_pt1 | contig 26620 bp, 26 predicted proteins | sample MGYA00245781_ERZ724031 | MGnify/ENA primary metagenome ERZ724031 (study PRJEB28704, sample SAMN03018317) | fermentation metagenome | biome: anthropogenic terrestrial biome; feature: soil... | reverse complement strand
AAAATGCTGCATAAAAAAACTGGGCCCCGTCATTAACGAGGTCCAGCCAAACAGTATTACTTATTTCACCTGTCTACTTGACAGGGAGCAGTTCAGGCCCAAGCAACTTTTTCATTTTGATTCTCCCTTCAGGACTGGCCATTTTTGCCATAGTCCTTTTTAATTTTATCCAACGACAGACCGCTGGAGTTCGCCACAACAATGGTGAGCAAATCAACCGATTTCTTTAGCTCTTTCATAACGCCCTCTTGACGGATTAGGACGTAAAGAGCTACAACGATAGGGAACCCAACAGTTGATACAGCGCTAGGCGCTTCTTCCATGAACCCAGCTCCTCTCTGTGCCTGCAGACATTACAGTGCCTGTTTGATGGTTGCCAGCTTAGCTTCTAGTGCCTGAACTTTGCCTTTTAACGCAGCATGTTCCTCTGCCAGCTGGTCAAACTCTTCCCGGGTAATATCCGGGTGTGTAGGCTCTTCCGGGCGGACCGGTGGCTCTGCGTCTGGTGCATCTTTAGGCGGCTCTACCAGCCACATGGTGGCGTACTTGGGTATAGCCTTGTCCGGCCAGCCGTTCTACTTACGCAGATTGTCCACTGCCACTCCTGTAACCTGAGATACTTTATAGTAGGTGTCTCCAGGCCGCACAATATAAGTCTGCTGGCCGGGCAAAAACGGCACATGGATCTCCAGATTATGAGGGTTTATCCTGACACCATCTACCCAGGCCTCCAAGTGCTCGTGGGGGCCAGTGCTTTTTCCCGTGGTGCCCAAGGTTGCATATTGCCCCCACAGAGGCAGCTTGTCCCCTTTCTCTGCCAACAGGGTATGGCAGTGGGCCCTGCGAATGGTCACCCTAGCATCTTTGGCCTTTCCCTTAACCCGACAAGGTTTTTTTGCTGTAATATCGATGACATTACCGTAAGTTCCAGCATTTTCGGCCCTGGTGACCTCTGCGCCCTCTGCCAAAAAAATTAAGGTATGGGTGTCAGCCATTGGCCCAGGGGCCCCCGCTCCAGTCTATTCCGGCATGGTCCGGCCGGGCAGGGGTCCGCGGGCACTGCCAACATCAGCTGCACCAGGCTGACAAAGCCGCCCTTGGACAGCTGCTTCATAGCCAGGATGTTGTTTTGCTTTGTCGCGTGCGCTTGGCATAGCAATCTCTCCTTTCTGTTGTACAAGAAAAAGCCCCTATGGGCTTGGGGGTATTGGATTATCTAAGCCGTGTGCTCAGTTCGAAGTAGTAATGTAATCCCAATGATGTTCCCGATTGTCCAAAAAACAGCTACGGCAACAACTCCAAAGGTAACAACTGAGAATACTACGAATGTGAAAGCTGCGATAAATAGGAGGGTTTTGATCAGCCTCATGGCTTCCACCTTCCTTTATAATCTTGGATTTCATTATAGCAATTTGTCTTGCCAAATCTTGTCAGAGTTAGGTTGTTTTTTGTCATTGGGTGCAGGCTTTTTCATATTTTGTAGTTCCGCTTCAAGTCCTGATACTCGGGCTTGCAGCGCGGCACTCTCAATGGCCAGCGCCGCTATCCGGTTTCCCAGGGCTTGGATTACCATCTGTGATTGATTCATATAAGCCCCCCCCTTAAGCTTTAATGTTAAGCTACTCGTTTCCACATATAACAAGTGATATATGGTTGTAATGTTCCACTTGACCCCGTATTACCAGGAGTTGTTGAGGCTGTTGAACCTCATTTTGAATCGTATTGCCTGTAGCCATTTTCTTAGTTTAGTCATATTACCACCTCCCGAGGGTAACGAAGTGCTACATTGTTTTCTTAATATAGTATCATTACGTTACTCTATCAACCCCTTTTAGCAAAAAACGATACGATTCGTTACGTGTATTTACTGTAACATTTTGTTACGATATCATGATATCTAGATACCATGATATCTTGAAACCTTGATACCATCATTTAATGATTTCATTACTGCATATTGGCGAAAAAGGAGGTAAGACTATGCTCCAAGATCGGCTCCGTAAACTAAGAGTAGAGAAAGACATAACCCAACAAGACATGGCAGATTTTCTGGGAATAACTCGACCCGCCTATACAGCTTATGAATCCGGTAGACGGCAACCAGACAATGAGTCTTTGAGTAAACTCGCTGATTTCTTTAATGTCTCAGTTGACTACCTCCTAGGCCGCACAGACATAAAAAATCCCACTGAGCCCATCGCCGCCCACCGGGAGGGTGACTGGACAGAAGAGGAATTAGAAGACATTGAGCAGTTCAAAGAGTTTGTTCGGATGAGACGACAACAAAAGAATAAAAAATAAGCCATCTAAGACGGACAAGCCCTAGATGGCTTCATTATCGGGGGAGGGTGACGCGATGGATATAAACCTTTCAAAACAAGATATCCTTTTTCTGTAATTAAAGTTAACAAGTGAAATCAAAGTGGAGGAGTGAACGCTGATCCAGACAACCTTATTGCTCCTTGCAACATGGCTCAGTGGCTGAAAGAACGTTCCTCTGTCATCAACAAAATTGAGAAAGCCTATCCTCGGATAACCGCTTTAGAAAAGCTTAGGCCCTAATATTTCCCTGGCGAAGGTCATGCCGTCCTCAGCGGAAAGATATTTGCTTACTGTTAAATAATAGGGAGCCCCGTTAAGAGTGATTTTCCTTACATAACTTCTTTTACCCCTAAGCAGAAGTCTAACTAAAAGTTTAACCAACACACATAACACCCCCTTTCTTGATTATATTGCGGAAAAAATAACCGCGAGGTGAGTAGAATGGACAACCAACAGTTTCAGAACGGCGTGCTGGAGAAACTTGAGCAGCTGACAAACCGGATGGACAGCATGGAAGCCAACATGGCCACTAAGGATGAGCTGGCTGGCATTGAAAAAAGCATGGACACCCTTGCTACCCAGGTAGGCACCTTGGATATAAAAGTTGATTGCCTCGATAAAAAGGTCGACAACTTGCAAACTTTAATGGTAAAGATTGAGAACGAGCATGGCCAAAAGCTCGGTGCCCTGTTTGACGGGTATACTCTAAACTCTGAAAAGCTTGACCGGGTAGAAAAAGCTGTCGCCAGGCATGAGGAAGCCGCTCTAACCAAAGTTAAATAAAAGAAGCCATCTTAGACGCACTAAATGCTCAAGATGGCTTTATTGTATGGAGGGGAGGGGATTATCTGAAAAAAGGAACAGAGTCCATGGAGTTTTTTCTCCTCTGAAACTAAAACCCTCATTAGGCCACTCGGAGTCGAACAAACCCAGATAACGGGATATGGATTTGAGATCGACAAAGTTCTTCGGCTTGGCGATTTGGTCCGAGCGAGAAATTAGAAGGAGGCATATAGGGGCAAGAGGGTATACGTGCTAAAGCGTTTTCCCTAGCCTCTCCCCAGGTATCACTTTCTACGGCTCCTCGATAAACTTGTCCTGCTAGAGCCACTTCTGCTAAATCTATGAGAACCTTTATTCGGATTTCCCATGCGGCTTCCGGGACAATATGGGTTTGCAGGGTTATCAAAGCATTCCACCTCTCATAACATTCAATTATAGTTACTATAACATATCATTGGGGTGTCGAGGCCTGCAGAAGATAAACTGTCATCAAGTGATGCTATTATTTTATAACCATCATGCATCAGCGGAGGGGCACAATGTAGGAGACCTTAATAGCCGAGGCACAAAAAATGTTTAAGTGGCAGAGATACCATTCCTGCAGGTTAAGGGACTACACTGCGACCGAGTAATCGGCATCCGGCAGAGCATGACCACCACGGAGAAGGCTTGTGTACTGGCTGAGGAGCTGGGGCATTATCATACTTCTGTGGGCAATATCCTGGATCAGGATCAGCTGGTAAACAGGAAGCTGGAGAAACGGGCCAGATGCTGGGGGTATGAAAAGCTGGTTTCCCTGGACAAGCTTATTGAGGCCTTTAATGCCGGGGTGCAGAATCGACATGATCTGACTGAATATCTGGATATAACAGAGAAATTCCTGCTCGCAGTACTGAAGCACTACCAAGAGAAACATGGGAAATATCGCCGGGTTGGAAATTATATTATTGTCTTTGAGCCACTGATGGTGTTTAGGGAGATTAGGACTCTTTGATATTACTTACAGAAAGGAAGTATGCTATGTTGGAGGGATTCTTTGAAGAAGCTACCGAACAATCTCAGGTGAAATCGGAAATTGTTGCTGCCTATTTCGGGGCCTGGGTTAGCATAATGGCCCGAAAGGCGCGAAGTGAAAAACTGGCCTATGTTGATCTGTTTGCCGGCCCAGGGCGGTATAAGGATGGCTCAAAATCAACCCCTATAAAGGTTATGGAGCAAATAATAACTAACCCTGAGCTTACTAAGAGGATTGTAACAATTTTCAACGATGCTGACCCTATTTCGGCAAAGGCATTACGACAAGAGCTAAGTAATTTACATGGGTATGACAAACTAAAGTACAAACCCCAAGTCCTCAATTCCAGGGTTGGGAATGAAATCGTTGAGCTATTCGAGAGGATGCGGTTGGTACCCACGTTAGGATTTATAGACCCATGGGGATATTTAGGCTTGTCCTCAAGGTTAATAAAGGCTATGGCAAAAGACTGGGGTTGTGATTGCATTTTCTTTTTCAATTATAATCGCATTAATATGGGTATATCAAATCCAGCCGTCGACAAACATATGGACTCAATTTTTGGAAAGGTAAACGCTGATCAGCTCAGGGAGACACTACAGTCGTTGCCCCCAAAGGATAGAGAACTCGTTATTCTTAATGAATTATCATCCGCCCTTTCCGAGGGCAAGAGCAAATATGTCCTTCCTTTTCGTTTCGTTATGCCTAACCGCGAGCGCACCAGCCACTATTTGATCCTTGTCTCAAAACACGTTCTTGGGTATACCATAATGAAAGACATTATGTGGCGTAACAGCTCTGAATATAATGATGGGGTAGCCAGCTTTTCATTTATCCCTGTCAGAAATCCACACCAACTAGATTTCCTGGCGATGTTTAATCCCAAACCACTTGACGAGCTGGGCATTGAGCTGTGTAAAACATACAAAGGTAAGTGTCTAACCGTAAAGCAAATTATTGACGAACATCATCCCTGGACGCCCTATGTAAGCAAGAATTACAAGGAAGCTCTAAGGCGGCTTGAGGCTTGTGAAAAAATACAATGCACCCCTACTAAACGCAGGATAAAAGATGGGGCAATGACCATGGGCGATAATGTGGAAGTTACATTTCCCCGCCACTAGGGAACGTATGTTTGCCTTGCACGCTCTCATTATGGTATAATTGTCTGAAGGGAGGTATTACGGTGGGAGCGTCTAGGATTGAATGGACTGAGTCAACTTGGAACCCAATTACCGGATGTACCAAGGTTAGTCCGGGTTGCCAGAACTGCTATGCAGAAAAGCTTGCCTTAAGATTAAAAGCCATGGGACAACCCAACTATGCCAATGGGTTCAAGTTGACAATGCATGATCATGTATTGGCTTACCCCTTGAAAATTAAGAGACCCAGAGTTATATTCGTCAATTCAATGAGCGATCTTTTTCATGAGGATGTCCCTTTAAGCTTTATTCAGGAAGTGTTCAAGGTAATGAATAAAGCGCATTGGCATACATTCCAAGTTTTGACAAAACGGTCTGATAGATTGCAAGAACTGAGTTCTGCCTTGACCTGGGGAGACAACATCTGGATGGGTGTTAGCGTGGAGGACCAGGATTTCACATACAGGATAGATCATCTCCGAAACATCCAGACACATATTAAATTTCTGTCTCTCGAGCCTTTACTAGGCCCACTACCCAACCTCAACTTATTCGATATTGACTGGGTAGTAGTAGGCGGCGAATCGGGTTCAGGAGCACGCCGGATGGATAAATCTTGGGTGGAGAATATTCGTGACCAATGTATACGCTTAAATATCCCGTTTTTTTTCAAGCAATGGGGCGGGGTAAACAAAAAGAAAACTGGAAGGACTTTAGATGGACGCACATGGGACGAAATGCCCACTTTTCGGCATAAGGGTAGCTTATTGCATCAAGGCCACTAATTAATCGCTGTTTTTATACTTCAACCAAGCGACACAAACGCCTGTGTCGCTTTTTCCGCACCTCGCCCCAAACATATGTGCTATTATTGTCCTATGGAGGGGATTATATGGTCAAGATCGTTAATGTTCGTAGTCCGGTCAATGCTTCCCAGCAGCAGCGCTATGCCGTTGCTCTTTGCCGAGTTTCTACTGAAGATCAGTTCCAGAAAGGTCTATCTATACCTGAACAGCACAGCCGGATTGAGAAATGGGCCGATGCTAACAGTGTAAAAATCCTGAAGCGGGAAGAGATCCATCATTCCGCCTACCGGGACCTGGATGAGAATCCTCGGGTTATGGATTTGCTCAAGTTCGCCAAAGAAACTCCACAGGTTTCGCTGTTCCTTGTCGATGAGAAAAGCCGGTTCGCCAGGCGGAAATACCTACGGGTAACCTGGCAGGAAGAGTTGCGCCGCGCAGGTGTCCGGGTGGTGGGCGTTAGTGAGTGGGACTATGATCGAAACTCATACATGGTATCTGGTTAGAAGGGATAAGTGAGACCAAGGATGAAGCAAGGTCTATTGAGACTGCCTATCATACTACCAAGGGCATGGCCAGAAATGCAGCAACCCGAGATCCAGAGACAGGATTCTGTTATAAGAATGGCGGAATCGCCCCCCTAGGTTATGATAATCAGCGGGTTACACGGGGGAACGGGGGAAAGATGCCCGAGGCAGGGACAATATCAAGCTGCTGTGGGCCATTAACGAGGAGCACGCAGCCCTGGTCCGGTATATAATCCTTACCTTTTGGGTGGACAAGCGTATGTCCTATCAGGAAATACGGGACCACTTGAATAGTTATGGCCCTAAATATGATGGGATTACTGATCCGATTCCTAACACAAACGGGGGGCCTTGGTCAAAAACTACTATTCGGGAAATATGCTTCAGAGGCTTAGAAGGTGTATACACCGGTTATTATTTTGGAACCGCACCGGCCGGGACTTGCGTGGAACCGGTCAGAAGTGGAAAGATCCTGAGGATTGAATAGTCATTGATAATGCTCACCCAACAATAATTAATATGACTGAGTGGGAGCAAATAAAGGCGGTCATGAAGCCAATCGTTCAGAGAAACAGAAAGACCAAGCGTTCCAATGTGCGGTCGGATAATAGTCCTTACTTGTTTTCGGGGGATAATGCCGTCGGTGAGCCTATGTTTGTATGCGGTGCCTGTGGAGGGAATATCAATGGCAACCAAGTGGCTACTAGATACTATTACCTCTGCTCCTCCTACAAAAATAAAGGAATTGCTGGCTGCAACCAGGGTCAGTACATTCAGCAAGATAAACTTGAATCAAAAGTCCTTATGGCAATTAGAAAACGGTTTTCAAAAAACAGAATTCAAAATCTTGTTCGGGAATTTAATGCCACTCTAGATGACGCACTACATGATCAGGATTGTGCAGAAACACATATTCTTAATTCCATCGAGGTCCTTGAGAAGTCTATAGCCAATATTGTCAAAGCTATTGAGCAAGGATCAGCTACTGTGCCCGCTCTAGTCAAAAGGCTGGAACAGCTTCAAGAGGAGCGCCATGCTTTAGAGATTGAACGTGCGGAAATAAAAAAAGACCGTCCCCTAATCCCCAGAATCAGTGAAGAAACAATTACAGGGAAGGTCCGGTTATTACAAAACATTTTTCAAAATCCGAAGCAACTAACAAAGAACGCCGCATGATTATTCGTTACTTCATCCGGCAGCTTCGGTTCCTCCCGGGAAAAGGTGAAGTTGAGGTTTACTTTTGGCCTAATCCTGCTGAAGATAAGGATCGCTTACGCCTTGTAAAAAAAGAAAAAAAGGGCGATAATTCACCCTTTATGATTTCAGATGGTGCCGGAGGCCGGACTCGAACCGGCACGCTTTGAGGGCGCTTGATTTTGAGTCAAGTACGTCTGCCAATTCCGTCACTCCGGCACAACATGTATTTTAGCACGGCAGATTATTATTTGCAATAGACCGATATAGCTAGATGGTGTCAAGTCATTGTAGGTTTTTAAAGAGAACCTCTTTTGTTCTAGACTACAGTAATGCTGTTTAAGCCTTTTATTGCCATACGGATTAAATTGCTGCCACCGCCATAAATGGGAACATTGTTCAAGTTTTCCTTACCCAAATGTCGTTTTAGCCTTAAACGCTTTAATTCATTTTTGATTTGATCTATTATTTCTGAGATTACTGGGGCTTGCTAGCCCATGGCCAGGTAGTGATTCACCGTTGGCCCGAACCGACCGTATTGATACCATCTTTTCCGCTCCCTGTTGGCTCCAGGCCATGGGACGACGGCTCAACCTGGCGGACAGGATATGACTGACATGGCCTTTTGCGCTGCAACTGGGGATTCTTCACCCCTATAGCAAGAACACATTTCTGTTTTGGCTCTGTTATCGCCAATTCTATTGCCTCTGCTAAGCGCTACATGACATGCTGCCTGTTTCACTGTCTGATTCCCCGATAGATTCCCTTTCTTAATGCCGATGCATGGGCAGTGGCACCTGGCATTGATTAAATGGCGACGTGGATGCTCGGCAACCCCTTCGTGAAAGTAGACCAAACGGGCTTGGGCATGGAGTCCCCCGACTTTAAGATAGTCTTCATCGGCTTCCAGATACAGCTCATCGACTGGAGGCAGGTCTTCACTTAATCGGGCGGCGGCAACCGGCGATTTACTAGAGTCGTAAACAATTACGGGTTTCAATCCACGCACCCGCGAGGGGTGCGACTGGTGGAAACGGTCAACGAAATCCCCCTGGATCAGTTTCAATCCACGCACCCGCGAGGGGTGCGACCCGGCGTGCGCTGCATACGATCTGCAGGCAAGAGCGTTTCAATCCACGCACCCGCGAGGGGTGCGACAAGACGAATGGCGGGGCTACATCGAGAAGTGGTTTGTTTCAATCCACGCACCCGTGAGGGGTGCGACCTATAGAGAGGAGGAAATAAAAAGCATTTTGGGAGTTTCAATCCACGCACCCGTGAGGGGTGCGACGGGGTATGGTAGTATACGATGCGACAACGGGAGGTTTCAATCCACGCACCCGTGAGGGGTGCGACTCCGCGCCTTCGGGACAGGTCTGCCCGGGATAATGTTTCAATCCACGCACCCGTGAGGGGTGCGACGAGCTCAGCCGCTCCTAGCTTTACATGGGTTGAGGTTTCAATCCACGCACCCGTGAGGGGTGCGACTCAGCCCAATCGTATTTATTGCCACAGAGCCGGTTTCAATCCACGCACCCGTGAGGGGTGCGACCTCTCCGGTCCCATGAAGCTCTGCGAAGCGGACATGTTTCAATCCACGCACCCGTGAGGGGTGCGACCCGGCCTCGGCTTTAGGCTCTTGGTATGCCTTGATGTTTCAATCCACGCACCCGTGAGGGGTGCGACAAGCAAAGTGCCGTTTCTGCAAACGCTTGGCTAACTGTTTCAATCCACGCACCCGTGAGGGGTGCGACCAAGAATTTTTTTACCGGAGAACTTTTTCATCTAGTTTCAATCCACGCACCCGTGAGGGGTGCGACTTGAGCCAGACTTCTATCTCTGCAAATCTCTCCTGTTTCAATCCACGCACCCGTGAGGGGTGCGACTACTTAAAGCACTCCTCTTTATTTAATTTTCAATGTTTCAATCCACGCACCCGTGAGGGGTGCGACGTGATAATGATGCCCAGGATCATGCCGGGAGTGAGGTTTCAATCCACGCACCCGTGAGGGGTGCGACCTTGTTTTCCAGGTAATGCATCTTCTTGGCCAGGGTTTCAATCCACGCACCCGTGAGGGGTGCGACGTGATAATGATGCCCAGGATCATGCCGGGAGTGAGGTTTCAATCCACGCACCCGTGAGGGGTGCGACTCGATTGTCCTGTCATTTGTGATTATCCCGAATTCAGTTTCAATCCACGCACCCGTGAGGGGTGCGACTTCTATTACTAAAGATTTTTGTCACTTGACAGGAGTTTCAATCCACGCACCCGTGAGGGGTGCGACTGGCAGTGCTGATTGCCAGGGAGGGAGAGAGAGGTTTCAATCCACGCACCCGTGAGGGGTGCGACACTTGCAGCTGGTTGTGTCCATGCCTATCAGATGTTTCAATCCACGCACCCGTGAGGGGTGCGACCCGACATGATAGACAAGGCCGTCGAGCTAATAGTTTCAATCCACGCACCCGTGAGGGGTGCGACCTCAAAAATATTTTTCTTGAATCGGATAAAGAGTTTCAATCCACGCACCCGTGAGGGGTGCGACCCGGTGCTAGACCCTACGCTGCACATGATGGCTGGGTTTCAATCCACGCACCCGTGAGGGGTGCGACTCCGAGATAGCCAAATCGCCAAGCGCTTGGAAAAGTTTCAATCCACGCACCCGTGAGGGGTGCGACGCGGCGGCTGGGTGCATTTTTACAAAACATTTGATGTTTCAATCCACGCACCCGTGAGGGGTGCGACCTTCGGGCCCCTGCCGTGCGGCTTGTATCAGTGGTTTCAATCCACGCACCCGTGAGGGGTGCGACCACCGCCGGGGCGCATATGTCTGCGACCCAGAGAAGTTTCAATCCACGCACCCGTGAGGGGTGCGACCCAAGGCAACCTGGATTGGCGAATCCACCACCTCTGTTTCAATCCACGCACCCGTGAGGGGTGCGACAAACAACCCGGCTTGACCGGCGCATCGCCGAAAAGTTTCAATCCACGCACCCGTGAGGGGTGCGACTCGCAGACGTATGCGCCCCGGCGGTGCAACTCAGGGTTTCAATCCACGCACCCGTGAGGGGTGCGACGTTTTCGAACAGGCGTTCGGGTTCTCGAGCAGGGTTTCAATCCACGCACCCGTGAGGGGTGCGACTCCTAAAAATTTATTTTTGGGGAGTATAGCAGGGTTTCAATCCACGCACCCGTGAGGGGTGCGACATCCTGCATGATAAGCCTGTTATGCAGGTAGAGGTTTCAATCCACGCACCCGTGAGGGGTGCGACCAGGGAATACCTGCCTTGCCAGGTTTAAAGCTGAGTTTCAATCCACGCACCCGTGAGGGGTGCGACCAAACGGTTATTACAGTGTCTGCGGCAGTTGTGTTTCAATCCACGCACCCGTGAGGGGTGCGACAAAGGAGGCGTGATCGCTTGGCTGATCGAAGAGTTTCAATCCACGCACCCGTGAGGGGTGCGACGTGGTTGCGTGGCTGATCAAGGGGGAGTAAATCAAGTTTCAATCCACGCACCCGTGAGGGGTGCGACATGGCCGGGGGCGGGGCCGAGGTAGCATCAAAGGTTTCAATCCACGCACCCGTGAGGGGTGCGACCTGATACTGATAAGCATGCTACTAAAATAACCCAGTTTCAATCCACGCACCCGTGAGGGGTGCGACACTGCTTGATAAAGAGACGCTTGAGTTCCTGCAGTTTCAATCCACGCACCCGTGAGGGGTGCGACCGGATGGTTTATACATGGAGGCCGACCTGAGCCAGTTTCAACCCACGCACCCGTGAGGGGTGCGACTATGCAGGGCGGCCTTTTATTTTAGAGCTGTTTCAGTTTCAATCCACGCACCCGTGAGGGGTGCGACTCCTTATAGCATGCAGCCGATGCGGCCCAGTACTGTTTCAATCCACGCACCCGTGAGGGGTGCGACACGCTCAGTGTAATTTGTGGCAAGCTCATAGGCGTTTCAATCCACGCACCCGTGAGGGGTGCGACCTCCCATCGATATTTTTTCATCAACCACTTTGAAGTTTCAATCCACGCACCCGTGAGGGGTGCGACGCAGTGTCTTTATCGAGATTATACTGCATGCGGTGTTTCAATCCACGCACCCGTGAGGGGTGCGACCCCTGGCAATCAGCACTGCCAGCAGTCCTGAAAGTTTCAATCCACGCACCCGTGAGGGGTGCGACCAGTTAGACAGTATCAATCAAATGTTACTACAGGTTTCAATCCACGCACCCGTGAGGGGTGCGACTAAAGAACCGGGTCCCTTGCGTCATGCCAGGAGGCGTTTCAATCCACGCACCCGTGAGGGGTGCGACCCGCTTTACCGGTTTCTCGTAGACATGGGTCAGGTTTCAATCCACGCACCCGTGAGGGGTGCGACGGGTGGGGGCAGGTGCATAGCGGTGAGGAGGTGAGTTTCAATCCACGCACCCGTGAGGGGTGCGACTCGACAAATTTTAAGGGGGTGGCACCTTGGCAAAGTTTCAATCCACGCACCCGTGAGGGGTGCGACCTTGGCATCGCTGCCGCCTCTCAAGTCGCCTGGAAAGTTTCAATCCACGCACCCGTGAGGGGTGCGACCAGGGCCAAGGTCCAGCATCGCCTTGCCGATGGGTTTCAATCCACGCACCCGTGAGGGGTGCGACCCCCTAGTCCCCACCAAATTTTTATAGGAGGCTTGTTTCAATCCACGCACCCGTGAGGGGTGCGACAGCATCCGGACATCCTGCCGTGCGGAGATAAGGGAGTTTCAATCCACGCACCCGTGAGGGGTGCGACAAACCATGGGTATGAGGCGGTAGCATCGTCCCAGTGTTTCAATCCACGCACCCGTGAGGGGTGCGACCTTGAGCTGCGGGGATATTGGCAACGTGCCGCTGGTTTCAATCCACGCACCCGTGAGGGGTGCGACAATCTTCCACCTCCACCATATCGGCAAGGAGGAGGTTTCAATCCACGCACCCGTGAGGGGTGCGACAAACACACAGTTTGGCTTGACTGGCCCAGCTCTGGTTTCAATCCACGCACCCGTGAGGGGTGCGACCCATTTTCCCCGCCCAGAGTGTGGCAACAAATCATGTTTCAATCCACGCACCCGTGAGGGGTGCGACAATCGGGGCCGCCTTCCTCGTCCTCTGCAAAGTCGTTTCAATCCACGCACCCGTGAGGGGTGCGACCTGAGCGTGAAGAGATTTCTATCATTCCCGATGATATGTTTCAATCCACGCACCCGTGAGGGGTGCGACAATGCCATCCAGTGGGTTTTGCTTCGCTTGTTCCCGTTTCAATCCACGCACCCGTGAGGGGTGCGACACTGCAAGCACAGGGCAGAGGTAAAGGGATGGGATGTTTCAATCCACGCACCCGTGAGGGGTGCGACTCCTGTTATTCTTCGGCGGCTGATGTTTACATCGTTTCAATCCACGCACCCGTGAGGGGTGCGACTTGCTGTATACGGCTTTAAATGCTGCGGAGGGGGCGTTTCAATCCACGCACCCGTGAGGGGTGCGACCTGCGCACCTTAGAGTATCAGGGGTTTCGGGGGATGCGTTTCAATCCACGCACCCGTGAGGGGTGCGACCGGCGACCTGGAGAATTGTTTTTATCCATAGACAGTTTCAATCCACGCACCCGTGAGGGGTGCGACTCCAAGGGATAAAAAACTACCCCCTGGACCGAGCGTTTCAATCCACGCACCCGTGAGGGGTGCGACCCTGACGGGGTAACGCCTTTTAAGCCAGTCAGGGTTTCAATCCACGCACCCGTGAGGGGTGCGACCGGCGTAACCCCAGAAATGGCAGACAAACTACATGTTTCAATCCACGCACCCGTGAGGGGTGCGACACCACTTCTGCCCGCTGGTTGCGATGCAAAGCAGGTTTCAATCCACGCACCCGTGAGGGGTGCGACCGGAGGGTGGAGAGCCGCAGACAGGCAGCAGCTGTTTCAATCCACGCACCCGTGAGGGGTGCGACTAGATAACTAATTAAATCGGAGGTTTGAAAAATGTTTCAATCCACGCACCCGTGAGGGGTGCGACAAGGAAGCCATGAACTGATTACTCTGATTCTTGTTTCAATCCACGCACCCGTGAGGGGTGCGACCCAGTGATACTCTAGGCAGTAGAGGCAGGGAACGGTTTCAATCCACGCACCCGTGAGGGGTGCGACATCCTCCCTTACAAAAAATTTTAGGAGTGTATCAGATGTTTCAATCCACGCACCCGTGAGGGGTGCGACGTCGCCGGTTTCGCTGTGGTGGTATATTATGGCGTTTCAATCCACGCACCCGTGAGGGGTGCGACTGGATGTTGCCGATGACCTCAATGTGTTGTGGGTCGTTTCAATCCACGCACCCGTGAGGGGTGCGACCAACGAACGGCCTGCTGAACTCTTGTTCAACCTTGTTTCAATCCACGCACCCGTGAGGGGTGCGACCCCGGGTTTTGCAGACGCTCTTGGATTTCCTGGTTTCAATCCACGCACCCGTGAGGGGTGCGACGCTCGAGATAGCCGCCCAGCTTGTCCCGGTCGGTGGTTTCAATCCACGCACCCGTGAGGGGTGCGACCAATGGCCGGGGCAGGGGCAGGGGCAGCATCAAAGGTTTCAATCCACGCACCCGTGAGGGGTGCGACTGGCAGTGCTGATTGCCAGGGGAGAGAGGGAGGGTTTCAATCCACGCACCCGTGAGGGGTGCGACCCGTATAGCATGCAGCCGATGCGGCCCAGTACTGTTTCAATCCACGCACCCGTGAGGGGTGCGACGCGACAACGATGACTGTCAGAGGTGCAAACGAGTTTCAATCCACGCACCCGTGAGGGGTGCGACCTGCCGCTTTTCGCATTCAGCATAAAGACTTAGATGTTTCAATCCACGCACCCGTGAGGGGTGCGACATCTGCTTTTTACCGCTTGCCACCAATCCGCAGGGTTTCAATCCACGCACCCGTGAGGGGTGCGACCGACCGCCGAAGGTGCAAAGCCAGTCAAGGGGCAGGTTTCAATCCACGCACCCGTGAGGGGTGCGACATTATCAGCAGTGTATACATACTCTGTCAAAGTGTTTCAATCCACGCACCCGTGAGGGGTGCGACTTCGATGATACCCACAGCGACTTTACTACCGGGTTTCAATCCACGCACCCGTGAGGGGTGCGACTGTCCCTATTGCTTAGAGTATCAGTGGGAAGCCGTTTCAATCCACGCACCCGTGAGGGGTGCGACATGATTACTATGTGTTCCCTGGCATCCTGCATCCAGTTTCAATCCACGCACCCGTGAGGGGTGCGACGCCCACTCAAGGTAGTCTTTCTTGTCCTCGATGGTTTCAATCCACGCACCCGTGAGGGGTGCGACTCGCTGCTTGATAGAGCAGGGGGATGTAGTAAGGGGTTTCAATCCACGCACCCGTGAGGGGTGCGACTCGTGCGCTGGGGGCGGACCGATGAGCGGGTATAGACGTTTCAATCCACGCACCCGTGAGGGGTGCGACTTAAGCCGAGGGAGGTAAGGGGATGGCAACAAGAGTTTCAATCCACGCACCCGTGAGGGGTGCGACCCTTGGTTGATTACCTGGCGGCATTCGAGGCGGAGTTTCAATCCACGCACCCGTGAGGGGTGCGACCCGGCAAGCGGGTGCGGATTGCGCGCCGGCTCGTTTCAATCCACGCACCCGTGAGGGGTGCGACCCCACCCTCCCCACCAAAAACATATACCCTATAGGTTTCAATCCACGCACCCGTGAGGGGTGCGACCAGAGCTGCGGTTATGGTATCCCATGGTGGGATACCGTTTCAATCCACGCACCCGTGAGGGGTGCGACAGTATTCCTTACGCCCTCTGCTACTCTAGGGCTTGTAGCTATTGTTCCGCGAACCACTTTTTGAATGGAATATTGTTCCATAGCAAGCAACCATGTACTATTACACCGCCTTAATTCACCGCATTGCGAACCCCTACAGGAAATCATGTTAGCTATAGGTTCGCGCGTTACAAAATTAGCACCCCTTCAGGGTCGTAGGACTGTTTTGCTCCATAGTGTTCCACTCGGTTTTTCCAGCTACGGCCAAGAAAATAGTATCTAAGACTATCTTTTTCCGGGTCTGCTATTTTTTCTAGACTATTTTTCAACTGAGCGAACTGAGCAGGGTCAACAAGACATTCAAAGACCGAGTTTTGGACCCGTTGTCCCTTGTTCATACATTGCTTGGCAATCCTTCTTAGGCGGCGTTTGCCCTCTTTGGTTTCAGTATTAACATCATAAGTAATCAAGACTAGCACTTCACATCGCACCTACTTCCAGAGAAATGGAGGATAGGACTCAATATCTCCACGAAAGAAACGAGCCAACAACAAAGCCTGAATATATGGCAGTAAACCAATCTCAATTTTCTCCTTCAAGAATGGGTGGGTTATCTTGTCCTGTTTGCGCTTCTGCCAAGCAGTAAGTAACTCTTTCCTTGTTTCATCATCCATCATTACTCCGCCACTCTCTTTAATAGAAAAGCCTGCTCCAGTAATCTGCTTACGGTTTATTATTGAGACGACTAATCTATCAACCATGTATGCACGGAACTCTTCCATAATATCTAAGGCTAGGGACGGTCTTCCAGGTCTATCTCGATGTAAAAAACCAACGAAGGGATCCAAACCAACTGTTTCAAGAGCAGATTGGACATCATGGGCAAGAATAGTGTATAGGAAAGAAAGCATAGCATTTAGTTTGTCTAGGGGAGGTCTCTTGTTCCGTCCCTGCATATAGAACTCGTCTTTCTGATGAAGGATCAGCTCATTGAAAGAGCTGAAATATACACGCGCACAATCCCCTTCATAACCGCGAATTTCATCTAAACTCTCGCATTGCTGAAGTTCAATGGCACGGGTCCTTAAATATCCAGAGGCCTCCTTCAGCAAGTCAGTGTTTACATTCTCGAAGTGATCTCTTATACATCTTTCTAATACCACTCGAGAGTTAATGAATTTACTGACTATAAAGTTCTTAGCTATTGCCACACAGCTTTGAGGACTATCCGAAACACGGTACTGCTCTTTCCGAAGCAATACATTCCCTGTTACTCCGCCTGATACCCGGGCGAGGAATTTCCCATATGGACTGACGAAACTTAACCCTATTCCATGCTTTGCGCAATGCCCCATTAATGCCGGGCTAGCCCCTAGATAACCGAAACAGACAATGCTTTCTAAATTATGAGCTGGAATGCGAAACCTTTCTTTCCCTTCAACGGATATAACTATGTTTTCCCCATCAAGATGTAAGTAAGAATCTGGCGTGCTGACATAAAGAACGTTGAGTAGTTTCTTCATCGCTACAGGCCCTTCAAGTGTTTATCGATATAGTTTGCCACGCTAGGATATTTAGAAGCAATCTTCGGCAGACAAAGTTCTTCCAGAGAACATGCCTTACAGTGTTTACCTGTTGTTGCTTTAGGTGTAATCTGTTGCTGGAACAGGGTGTGCATCTGCTCAGTTTTTTCGAGCACCGAATCCCTCAATTCTGGACTGAATTCTACCTTAGTTCGATGCCTTGTTTCACCGTAGAAAATATAGCCCCAAGATATTTCTACAGCTAGCATCTCTTCAAGGCAAATTGCCTGTGCACATAGCTGAACTTCATCAATATCGTTCTGCTTAGGGCGCCCTTTTTTGTACTCTATCGGAACAGGATGCCACTTACCTTGTCGGCCCTTGAAAGTTATGCCATCCTCCTCGACAGAATGAAATTCAACCATATCAGCGACTCCATATACTCCAAGGGTATATGAGGAGAGGGGAACGGAACGAGTAACTAATATATCCCCCCTTGCTTCAAAGAAATCGGGGTCATCTACTCGTTCGTGTAACTGCTTTCCTTGAATTGTACGGAGATTTTCTTGCCATTGCCTCTCAATATGAATCAGTGCCCATTGCCGAGGGCAAAATGCATAATGCTGTATGCCTGATAAAGCAAGGAGTTCATCCTCTTCATATAGTTTCATCAGACCATCTCAGTTACAGTAACAACAAAGTTACCGTGGACCATCTCCGAGAAAGAATCAGGATAGCTTCGCAGGGGGATAGAGGTATCCTTTATTCCCACTTGAGTCAAATTATAGATTCCATACACTGGAGTCTTGCTAAATACCTTGTCATACTCGAGAATAATTGGTTTGCTAACATCCTTTTTACCCGTAGATGTAGAAGAGTCATTATCAAACATGTAATAATCACCTTCCAGACTGGTTAAAAATCTCCCCTCCGCACGTTGTTCCCCTGATGCGTCGCATGCGGTATACACCCGCGAAACTTGTGGGTTTACACAATTCATACGGGCTGATATTTGGACAAACTTTTCGTAGTGTATGTTAAGGTGACGCAATGCCTTAATCTGAAACTAAACGAACACTGTGCACACTGAATGAAACAGTGTAACCTCTCCTCCAGACAAGCTGCCTGGAGGAGAGCTTCCTTTTGTAGTAATACCCAAATACTGTTACATCCTAAGGCAATTACCTTATCAACATAGTTGCGCCGCTATATCAATTCGATTAATTCTACACCCTGTGGTATTGCCTGGTTATTAATCAGGATACGATAGTCGCCATATTGACGGGGCGGAGCATCGGGGTTGACTTCCTCAACCTTAACTGCCTCGAACAACTTCGATGCGGGGGCATTGCCCAGAGCACTTTCGTGCTTAAACACAATCAACTTACGCGCAGTCATCTTACCCCTGGCTGCACTACGGTCATGATCAAACATGTTCTGCAGTGCTTCCCAGAATAGTGTCAGATCATCCTCGGAAAAGCCTGTCCGCTCTGCCAATTTCGCCGAAATGAATCCTTCAACACGGTAGAGTGCATAGGGTACAATGTATTTACGTCCCATTGTACGGTTTTCTGATGCCTTTTCTTTCTCCGTTGTTGATGCCATACGCGTAATAGTAATCTCCTGTTGCAGGATTGTACTCTCACTCTTGGCAAAGCAAAACTGTACGGGTCCACAGACCTGACCGCACTTGTGGTCCCCTGTATCCATCACCGCGCCAAATGTGCGCACATCATAAAATCTCTGGCACATGTATTCTTTCGCACGCTCTTTTTCTTCTGTTTTATCGGTCTTTGCTGGTATTCCCTTCGCCTCATAGGCCATCTGATGCTTTTTATTAAGCACTGCGCCTTCAGAAACATAGATGTCATGACCAAATGCGTTATCGCGCACTATCGAAACATAATTGCGCACCTTACGCTTGAGGCACACATCGGTAATAATCCCTCGACCCGTCTGGGGATCGATACGTGGCATGTTGCCGGCATCTGGGTCTCCATTGGGGTTGCCATTCTCCACATCAAAGAACAAAATGAACTCATAGCGATTCCTTAATACTTCCGACATGTTAAAACCATCCTTTCATTAATTGGGATTATTTCTCGTTGGCGTCTGCGGACACAGCATCCTTTGCCCGATCCGCTCTTGGGGTGTAAGCGAAACGTTTTGGTGATAGTAGCCTATGATGAACCGTCCTTGCTCCTCGGGATTCAGATTGATGGGAAAACCGGAGGAAGGCAGCTGGTTCACAATCTCGCCAGTCAGCTTATCGTTGTAAAAGTTACCAGATTTTGCGTTATGCTTCTTAGATAACGTCAGTAGCATCGGGAAAACCATCTGCGGTGTCGCCAGCGCTGAATTTAGGTATTTGTCCACAATGCTAGCGTTTACATTGCCCAAAGCATCCTTTTGCGCCTTCTCTAACACGGCAAACAGCCTTCCCAGCAAATAACCTTTGTCCCTTTCATCAGGGTTAAGCGCCATGGTCATCCTCTCCTTTCTGTTATCGATGCGATTTTTACGATTCAAGTATCCTTTTAGGATACCAACACGCACGGGGTTAATAGGGTACCCCTTAAGTTTTTTCGGATCTTGCCCCCCTTCGGCACGGATGCGTCGAAGCATAGCTTGATACAGACTATATGGGTAGTTGGTGCCAAACAATATACTTTGCATCAATGCGCGCTCTAAGCTAGGAGCGACATTATCACTATCTCGCCGCACTGCAGTTTCAAGCAGAATTCTATAGATTGACGGTACATTATGGTCACCTACGACAACAACGTCCTCGTAATGCTGTCGCACCCGTTCAAGCAGGTTGCCAAAACTTGCAACATGGAAGAAACGTATGACCAGCCGCGTTTTGTTATTGGTCATTCCCAAGAGATAGAAGCGTGCATCGAGATTAAGCTCTGAATCAACAGGCAGCTTTCCTTTATAAAGCGTGGCAAGAATGCCCCGGATCTTTTCAGTAGACACCTCATCTAACCCTATATCATCTACCCTTGCTTCTGAGGACAGGAACACTGCCGCAAGGCTTTCCTCTATGGGCATAGCATCCTCTGCCCAAAACACAACTGTGTCACCGTGCAGGCGAATATGGTGAAGCCTGTCCTTCATCAGACTGCTCAGCGCTGTGGTGTACTGAAATGCCGCCGCCTCACTAACTGGGGCATTGAGGCCTTGTTTTTTCCCATAGGATTCAAAAGATTTTTGATTAAATCCAACTAATGTGGGTTTATCCTGCCCAAAACCGCCGATACTACTGTGTAGTCTAGCAATGGGGAGTAATTCTCCGGTTACCAAGCATTGCCCAATGTCCGCCTTGGCGGATTGTTTTTTGCGATATTGCTCCCATGCACGCTTTATTGTTGGGCGATTGTGAATAAAATCCGAATCCCCCTGTAGTTGAAAAATAACGTTCCCACCCTCGTCTAAAGGTGAGGTATCAACTCCATCTACGGCGTAGCTACCCATATTCCGCTTATCAAAAAAACGGAGTAAAGCCTGCGCACCTTCATCATCCAAACCACCCAATATTTCTGCATGTTTACATGCGCTGGCATCAAAGCGATATTGAGCACCCTCTTTGTCATACTCGCCACTCTTGTCATGATGAATGCCAAAAATAAAGCCAGGGTTCTCGCACAGAAATGCGGGTTCCGGTTTCTTCCCCGATCTCTTTGGAGGTTCCGGGACAATGAATGGTGTAGGCACAAGTTTCTTGTCCTGTGTCTGTTTTAGTGTGCGTACAGATATTACATTGCCATTAATATCAATGACAATGCAACTAGACACCCCTACTCGCGCGCAACCTGGCAAAGCAATGCTTTCTCCAGCTTTCAGCAATCGGTTGTAATAGCCGCACAGCGCCTGCAAAATCATTGCTCCACCTCCACTGTACCGCGCTTCATTCTGGCGCGGAAAAACCTCGGCGTGTAGTCATTTTCATAGTCAATATCCATCAACATCCAACCTAAATCACGATCCTCCTCATTAACATAGTAACTCATCGGGGGTTGATCCCCATCTTCCAGTAAAAAGAAGTATGCTGGGAACTCGCGGCATCCAAAACATGGCTGGCGATAGCATTGCCCTTGACGCATGCGCCGTAGCGCCATATTATAATGCTTTTCAGGCGTATCACTAGCTCCTACCTTATCCCTTACCAACTCAAAATGTGCCTCAATCACATACCCAACATTTCGAAGTACCAAGGAAGCACGCTGCTGACGATCTCGAGTGATATCTTGGTGCAAATCAATGTCGGAGTTCTTCATGGCAAGGGATATATTACGCGGAGGAATCTTGCCACCAACCTCATTTCGGCGAATCGAATCAAATACTATCGGATTAAGCACAATAATCCGGTCTACAACCCATTTTATGGCGGGCTTCCAATAAATTGACTCAAGGATTCCCCGTGCCGCTGATGGTGTTATCACATCGTAACTAACCCGTTCGGCCTTCATCTCAGGACGTGTAAAAAGCGCATAATCCCCTTTCACGAGCAACCGAATGCCATACCCCAATGGATCCAACCTCCCTTTCCCTATCAATTTCTCTCACTGAAAAATCCCCTCCATTTCAAAGTCTAACCTCAATCCTGTTTGCTGGTGGTATACCTTTGGAAACGTTACTTTGTCTACACTGAGCACCTCATAAATGCCACTAATGCTTTTGATAACACCCATTTCACAAAGTTGTTCGTGTTCATGTGGATAAACCTGAACCGTGTAGCGCTGAAGAGCTCGTGCGTATTTCCACGGATGCTTACTATAAAAGGCTTTGTCGATTATCTCCCTACAATCCGCATCGAATGGAATCACCACGGGTACTCCCGGAGATTCGATTAGTGAAAACTCACGTGCCACGCGCTCGAAGGGAAAGCTTAGGCTTTTTAAGCCCTCGTCAAATGCAGGCACTATCCCATTTTTGTCTAGGGCGGTCTTGTCATCACCCCTGTCACGGTAACGCTTGGTAAAAAAGCACTTCACCGCCTCTAGCCCGAGGGGGTCGAGGCCACTGGACAAAATATCTATGCCCAATTGTGCCGTGTGAAGAAAGTGCCCCCTAGGCAGTCCGTACTCAGGCATAAAGATATAGGCCTGTCCCATGGGCAGTTTACCCTCACGATTGCATCGTCCCGCAGCCTGAGCAATGGAGTCAATGCCTGCAGCAGAGCGATATACAACGGGTAAATCTATGTCTACACCAGCTTCGATAAGCTGTGTTGATATCACCCGGCAAGGCAACCCACCGTCAAGTCTCTCGCGAATATTCGTCAGTATCTCAGAGCGATGCTCAGGGCACATCAAGGCACTCAGATGAAACGTGCCATCATCCTGCGGAAGCATATCAAACAAATTGCGCGCGTGCTTACGCGTGTTAACGATACATAACACCTGAGGATGGGATAAAAGTCGCTCAACTAAGGCATCATCACTTAGCGTTCCTAGCATCACCAAATCAACCTTACGCATCGACTCATACAATCCCTGAGGGTCTTCTATAATTTCCTTAATGTCATCCTTATAGAGGAAGTCTAGAGCGGGTTGCGTTGCCGTGCATAGAACGATGGTAGCATTGTAATTGCTACAAAGACATCGCATAGCTTCAACGCAAGGCTTAAGATATTGGTCGGGGATCGTCTGCACTTCGTCTAAGATGATGACACTGTTTGCGAAATTATGTAGTTTGCGGCACTTAGATGTCTTATTGGCAAAGAGTGATTCAAAGAATTGGATGTTTGTAGTAACAACAACGGGGGCATCAAAATTCTCGGAAGCAAGTCGTTCCGCCAGCTCCAGTTTATCGTCTAGAGGAGTGCCTTCGGTAACTCGAGAATGGATATTGTAGTTACTGTGATGCTCAAGAACCGCACCCTCGCCTAGGAATCTGCGGAATACAGCAGCGTTTTGCTCAATAATACTGGTATAAGGTATTACGTAAATCACACGCTTCAATCGGTGTTTTCGAGCATGGACCAGGGCAAAGGCCATAGATGAAAGAGTCTTCCCTCCACCCGTCGGTACTGTTAAGGTAAACATCCCCTGCGAGCACTCCGCAACCTTCAAACAATCCCGGTAGACAAGCATGCGTTGTTTATTGACCCGCTCTCTACCTGCATCGCCCTGGGATTCACCAATAGCCTTTGTCTGTAGCTCAGTCATTTTCTCAAAAAAAGGGATGATAAGTTGATCTAGAGCAGGCCAATTTGCCCTTATCCGAGCCGATTCGGGGTCTTTCCAACGATGAGCATCCAGGCAATCAGCATCCACCAGAGCTGAGAATAGCATTCGCGTGTAAAATGCCAACCGAAATCCACCAAGTTTGGTATCAGTTAACGTGAGGTACTCCACAATCTGATCAGGCAAATCAATTTCCTGAAAAAAAGCTTCTGCATCAAAGTTTCCGGAATTCGACATTAACCGATCAGTAAGGCTTGTCCTTTCAGCACCATACCCTGAATCCACACCATCAGGTATACCACCATGATGACCGCATATACAATAAGCCATGATGCGTCCCAAGCCGGGGTATTTTTCATCAGCAATCTTCGCTCCAGCTGTAGAATGGTCCGTGCGAGGGCCACCTTCTAGCCTCCATTGAAATGCCGCAGAGTATTTTCCCGCATCATGCAATAAACCAATACAACGAGCCATTTCCGCCCCTTGGAATTCACTAGCAAAAGACGCGGCCATGTCAGCAACGGCGGTGAGGTGATCCTTAGCAGTTTGCCAGCAATCCTTTTCTAGGGAGTCATCGGATCTAGCATAGTACAAGCACTCACCCCTTCTCTTTTTTAACCACAAAATAATGTTTAGATTTAGTCATATACTCCTCATAACAGTAATAAATCCCTTCATTAGCAACGCAACATAGTTAAGCGGTTGTGACTATGTCCTCCTTGACGGTATAAGCGGCCGGGTTATATACAAGGCAGCAGTTAGTTTTTTCATTATAGCATTACATCATGACAAGTTATGCTTATATTTATCTATTTCTTCGAAATAATTTCTTTTCCTTCTATTTATCAACCGTCGGATTTAAATCAACCCACTTGCGCCAGAATTGACCCACCCACCTGTCTTAAACTTCTTTACTCAGCGGTAAGCGGTCTTTCGAACAGTAACTATTCCCCTTAGGGCCAAGGAAAAACTGCTGAAACCTTCGCCCAGATGATAATTGAATTTTGAAATTATCCCGTCCAGGCAAACAGAGACCTTGACTGAAAATATTATAAAGGCCCCCAAAAAAATACGCCTATCAGGCGTATTTCAGCTAATCAGCTGGGACATCGAATCCGGCGAAATGTAACTCAACACCTAATTCACGTAACATTGTAAAGGGATCGGTATAGGGTACATCAACCGCAACACAGACCTTTGGTAGCGGAACCTTCCTCTTAATAAAATTATTATAAGCCTCGTGGGTTATGAGTGTACAATCGCAAATCTTGGCATACGCTACTAACCATCCATCAGCACCTTCAGCAAAGTCATAGATTGCGGCATCAAAATACTGTTCTTGTTGATGAACCCATCGCATGACTTGTCCATATTGTAAGGTCACATCTCCCCGATCTGTTGATTGAAAGGCAACACTAAAAGAATTGCCGGCCCAATCGTACAGACCATCTTCGTGGCGGCTTAACTCCTGATATACTCGATCGATGCTTCTAACAGATCCGATCTGTGCTAACAATGCTAGACTATCCCAAAATCCTGGGGCAATATCGAAAGCGTAATACCGATTGGCGGCATCAATAAATACGTTTGTGTCTAGAACGTATCTCATAATCTGGGCCCTGCCTCGATTGAGGCTATATATCTGTCAAAGGTCACCCCGGAAATTCCTGTCAGCTGATAGGCCTCATAATAAGACAATTTACCTTCCCTAGCAGCCTGGGCCACAATTAATGCAAAGCGTTTTCCTATACGAAAGTTCTGGTTACTGTAAAAGTTGCCGCCGCCATCGTTTTTTTGGGGTTTCCTTCGGTCATCAGTGAGATACCAATTATAGAACTGTATAAAGTCGCTTCTTCTGATCAATTCTAGGTCAAGGGCACGGCGGGCTGCCACTAAGTCGCTGACTTTAAAGCAACGGGCGATAAAGGCAAATGGTTCAGCTTGCTGTATAGCTGTTGGCCAATGCTCCCGTAGCCTTCTCTCAGGAACAAGGTATTCTGCCGCCACCTGATTGCAAAACAATTCAATGTGGTTACCTGCTGGGGCCATATCCCTAAGGTCAAAGACTGCACCTCTGCCCAAAAACACATGAGCCAACTCATGGGCAAGGGTAAACATTTTCGCTGCTTTTACATCTTTGTTGTTGACAAAAAGCAGCGGAGCATATTGATCTACCAGGACAAAACCCCGAAACTCATCGGTATTAAGTGCGCGGCTATTGTTATTCCCGACAACCCCGTTAAACACCACGAGGATGCCAGCCTTTTCGATGGCAGCACGGAAAGCGTCCAAAGCTTCTTCCCAGGTGCTGAATTCATCAGCCCAATCTTCGCCAAGGTTAAGAGTATGCCGTATTCTAGATGCAATTTCGGTTGGAGGGCTATCAGTATTGGCAGAGCCTACAAAAGGTAGCGGCTCATGTCCCATATCTATTAGATACTCGCGCAACCAAAATTGGCGCCGCTGCATTGCATGAGTTGTCTCCAGAAGGTCTGGGCTTGGTCGGCTCAAAGCTTCTTGTCCGTCATCAATTGTCCTAAGAAATGGGACAGGTAATCTTTCTTCCGGCGGAGTGTCAAGAAAAAAGAAACCCATGGGAGTACGGGTGGCGTTAGAAAATTGCTCTAATTGCTTTAGGGTCGGCAAATGTTCACCATCAATCCATTGGTGAATCTTTGGGAATCTACCCTCAAGCATAGGCGGAGTTAAACCTGCTCGCTCTATTGCCCACCGTAAAACCGGTAATTCGACGGAAACCCTGGCCACATGCCTCCCCCCTTTTAGTCTTAATTAATAGTATGACAACAGCCTTGGCTTAGATACGTTGCTAATCAACTTGACAGTCCATTTACAGTATTCTTCGACATTAGTCCCTCGTCTCCTGCTCCTATTTTAGGAGCAGCAGACTTCCCCAACACTCAATACCCGGAGTGTTATCGCACTCTTATTCCCCGGAAACATCAAAGCCCAGCAAGAAACGGGCAGGGTTATAATTACGGATTTGGAGCAAGCTTCTTTTTTAGCGTGGGAAAGCCAGTCAATGAGCTAGCCGTCATGCAAATGACGGCTGTGTTGATTGAAAGGATCTTGGCATTTAAGGGGGGGAATAGGCAAGATCTGTAGTGTTCCCAGGTTTAGAGGTAAATCTTAAACAAGGCATATAGAAACGGTTCTTTTGCTTCCTGTGCGAGTTTTTGCTCGTGGAAGCAAAAGAACCGTGTCAACGCCTCTAGCTGCTATTCTTGATTTTCAGCACTATCCTTTCTCTTTGGGGGATGCGTAATCAATCGGACGATTACTGCATATACGATAAGT
>ENA-UOOM01001149-UOOM01001149.1-fermentation-metagenome-genome-assembly--contig:-NODE-1149-length-26621-cov-13.041820_pt1 | contig 26621 bp, 26 predicted proteins | sample MGYA00245781_ERZ724031 | MGnify/ENA primary metagenome ERZ724031 (study PRJEB28704, sample SAMN03018317) | fermentation metagenome | biome: anthropogenic terrestrial biome; feature: soil... | reverse complement strand
AGTCTTATATCCGAAATATAGGGAGCCGAAGACTGACAGGCAGACTACGGCACAGATGGCTATCATGATCGAGATCTGATAAAGGATAGCCGTCGTAGGCAGCGTGCCCGAGAGTATCTGGCCGGTCATCATGCCGGGAAGCGAGACTATCCCCATCCCCAGCATCGAATTTAGGGTGGGGAGGAGGGCGGTCTCAAGCGCCTGGTTTACCATCGGGAGCAGGATCTTCTGCGGTGTGACACCGAGGTTCAGCAGGCTTTCCATCTGCTGACGCTTCTCACTGAGCGATTCGCAGAACGTCTTTGTGGCAAGATTAACCCCGGTCATGGCATTGCCGATTATCATGCCGCTGAGGGGAATGACATATTGGGGATCAAATATGCTTTGCCCCACAACAGCGGTCACGAAAAAAATCACTATGCCAAGACCTGAACAGGTTAGGGAAAGTGAGATAGCGATCTTGAATCCCCTGTTCACGCATTTGTTTTTCGAAAGCACCCTGTGTATAGCGAAGAGTATCATGCTTGTCAGGTACATAAGTATGAATATCGGATGCGGATTCTCAAAAATGTATGTGAGGACAAAGCCTGCAAGGGTCAGCTGGAGAGTCAGCCTTACGCTTGCAGCGAAAAGCAATTTTGTCTGATTTATCTTTGCCTTTTTCATTACGGCAAGCACAACAAGGAGCAAAATATAGACGATGCTGAACTGGATAATGCTTATAGAAGCGATCTCACGCATTATGGCCTGCTCCTTTCAAGTGCGATGATATTGTCTCCGTATTTTTCGGCAAGCGCAAGATAATGGCTTACTACGATCGTCGTCATCTCATTATCATTGGAAAAATTCTTAATGTTGCTCATCATTACGTCCGAAGATGTGCTGTCCAGGGCTGATGTGGGCTCGTCAAGCATCAGGACTTCCGGCATGAAGGAAAGGAATATTGCTATGTAGACCCGTTGGCGTTCACCGCCCGACATGGTCTCGCATCTTGTATCAAGGGGAAATTCTGCACTGCATATGCGCAGGAACTTTTCAATATGCTCTTTGGAAGGTACTTCCAGGTCCCTGTATTGGTAATATTTATTGAAGTTTTCTTCGATAGTGGCTGAGAAAAGAAAGACTGACTGGCTGACCAGGAGAATGTCTCTTCTCAGTCTAATGGTGTCAATATCATCAATATCATTGCCGTTGTAGAGTATCTTGCCGCTGTCAGGGGAAAGAGTTCCGTTTATAAGCTTAAGCAGCGTACTTTTACCGCAGCCGCTCGGCCCGTGTATAAATGTAGTTTTTCCCTTTGCAATTTTTATGTCCGGGTATCTGATCATTGATTGAAAAACGGCCTGAGTGACAGAAATGATATCCATACGCTCACTCCTCAATAAAAATAAGGAAGTTAAGGGTCTTTTCGTTGTATTTTTACTGAAACGATCTTCTCAAGAGTTGTCAGAAAACGGGCATCGTCCTCGGCGGTTCTTTTCTTCGGGCCCTTGGTCCTTCCGCCGTTCCTGCGGAATTTGGCCTTGATCTCCCTCTCTTCGAGCATGAAGGTCATTCTTTCAGCTTCGTATTCTATACCCGCTGGGCTCAACGCGGAGGCTTTTTTTGAGAGCACGATGGCAGCAAGTCCCCAGTCCTGGGTAACTATAATGTCGCCGCATTCGGTGATGTTTATGATCTTGAGATCTGCTTCCTGTGATCCGCTTTCTACGGTTATGTGTTGGGAAGATATTATGTTGTGGTTGAAGCTGGCAACAGTGATCACGGGCACGTCATATTTTGCCCCGGTCTCCAGCGTAAGCTGCAGGACCGACTTTGGACATGCGTCCGCATCCACTATTATCTTCAGCCTATATTTCTCCGTGGGGAAATCGTCATACAATCCATTCTCAAAACCCTTATGGCATGTAAATATCCATGCCGGCCCTTTGAGCAGCATTTTTCAGGTGGGTGATGACAGCCTGTTTTGCCTTTTGAGGATCACCCGAAAAAATACTCTCAACAACATTTCTGTGTTCCGAGAGGACAATTTCAGCTCTCTCAGGGGACATCATGGTCTTTATCCTCAGCTCAGCGGCCAGTGAATGGAGCTTGTTCTGCAAAAACGCCAGGAATTCTATCAATACTGGGTTGTGGCTTGCTTTCGCGATCGCCTCATTGTATTTAAAGTGAGCATCCTCTCCTGAGGATGAAGTCCTTACAGCCTCCTCCATTTCCAAAAGAGAACCTTTGATGGAAGCCATGTCTTCTTTTGTATGCCTCACGGCAGCAAGGCCCGCGGCTTCTGATTCCAGGAGGGCGCGCATCTCGTAAAAATAGTTTATCTCATCAACTGAGATGGTCTCAAAAACGTCTGAAAAACGAAAAGCTTGTCTCTGGCTGGGGTTTTTAACAATTATTCCCCTGCCCTGCTTTGATTCAAGTATGTCGTCGTTTTTCAGGCTTGCGATCGCTTCTCTGAGTATAGTTCTGCTGACCCCGTATTTCTGGGCCAATACAGTTTCAGCAGGGAGGCGGTCTCCCGGAAGCAGCTGGCCTGACTGGATCTCAGACAGGATCATTTTAGATATCTGCGAGGAAAGCCTCTCCGTCTTAAGTTCGGATGGCATCGTCCCCGACCGTTGATTAATATTTGAGTTTTTCTCCATTAACATACATCCCTCTTTCACAGAAAAACAAATTATCGCCATCCATTGCCGTTGTACATTGAAAATATACAGGCAGTCAATGAATTATTCCAGTACCTAAATTACAGCTGAAAAGCCCGGTCAGGAAAATTCAGTCTTGACAAAAATTTGTATGATTGTAGTATTATAATATAAATTGGCCAAAAGAAAATATATACTTATCAAAGATGATTAAGGAGTGTTGTGCTTTGAAGATGAAAGAGGCCCTCATGATGCAGGGAGCAAGGACCATCATGGATAACTGCGTCTCCCTCAGGGCAGGAGAAAATATCCTGATAATTACGGATATGGTGCAGGAGAATATTGCTAAAGTACTCGCGGCTGCAGCCGTGGAGCGCGGGGCTGAAGTTGTAGTGAGCGTAATGAAGCCGCGCAAAAAGGCCGGGCAGGAACCTCCCAAGATGATCGCAGAGAGCATGCTGCATGCAGATGTGATACTTATCCCCGTAAGTTATTCTGTAACACACACTTATGCAGTCAAGGCCGCAGCGGCAAATGGGGCACGTATCCTGGTCCTTACGGATTTTACTGAGGACATGCTTATCCACGGAGGCATCGAGGCAGACTTCCAGTCGATCAAGCCCGTATGCAAAGCTGTCGCTGACGCATTTGCGAAGGGAAACAAAGTCCATGTGACATCTCCAGGCGGAACTGACCTCTGGATCGACATCACAGGCAGGCGCGGCAATGCCCTCTACTGTGTGGTCGAACCCGGCGAATTCTCAACGATACCCACCGTAGAGGCCAATTCATCACCGATAGAGGGATCGGCAAACGGCAGGATAGTCGCGGACGCCAGTATTCCCTATCTTGGCATAGGTGTTCTTGATGAACCCGTCATAGTAGATGTCAGGGACGGTTTCATCACAAGCATTACAGGAGGCAAACAGGCTGAAGTGCTGAAGAAGGATCTCGCAAGCCACAACGACCACAACTGCTACAACATTGCGGAACTGGGCGTGGGGCTGAACCCCAAATGCAGAATGTGCGGGATAATGCTTGAGGACGAAGGAGTCATAGGCACAGCCCACATCGGTATCGGAACAAGCATCACACTAGGCGGGACTGTAAAGGCTCCGACCCATTATGACCTTTTGATGTGGAATCCCAGGATAGAGGTCGACGGACAAGTGATCATCGATGGTGATAAAGTCCTCGTCTAAGCATAGGCAGAGGCTGTCGAATAAATCAATTCAGAAATGATCTGCAACAATAAATTTAAGGAGGAAGTTAAGATGAAAAAGAGCTTTAAAATGATTTTTGCCGTATTGGTCGTATTTACACTTTTTGGAATGACCCTTCCTGCCATGGCCGCACCATATCCTTCAAAAGCCGTTGTTGCAATAGTTCCTTTCGGACCGGGGGGCGGCAATGATATCCTTATCCGTCTCGTTGCAAAATACATATCACCCGAGCTTAACAAACAGGCACTGGTAGTCGAAAACAAGCCCGGAGCCGGCGGGCAGATAGGCTGGACAGCACTTGCGAAGGCAAGGCCTGACGGGTACACGATCGGGGCGACCAGCCTTCCCTCAATGATACTGGTAAAGAGCCTTCGTAAAAATGTTCCTTTTGAACTGGATGATTTTCAGTATATATGTAATTTCCAGATCGACCCTATAATCTGGGTGGTCAACAAGGACAGCGAACTCAAAACAGCCAGGGATGTAATGGAATATGCCCGCAAGAACCCCAAGAAGCTCAATGTTGCAGGAGACGGTCCGCAGAGCAATATTCAACTCCAGCATCTGATCGCATCCAAGCTTCTCAAGATGGAGACGAACTTTGTTTCCTATAGCGGATCAGGTCCTGCACTCACAGCCCTTCTGGGGAAACAGGTCGACCTTGCCGTGACGACATTAAGCTCAGCGATCCCGCACATTGAGGGCGGAAGGTTGGTACCTCTTGTTGTCTTCTATGACAAAAAGCTCCCCGGACTCAGTATCAAGACTTCCAAGGAAGTCTTTGGCATGAACATCCCCTCAGCCGGCACTGCTCTTCGCGGTGTTGCGGCCCCCAAAAAAATGAACCCAAAGGATATTGCGACGCTTGAGAAGGCTTTTGAAAAAGTCGCGAAAAATCCTGAGTTCTTGGCGCAGGCAAAAGCCCTTGGACTGACGATCGAATTCATTGGCAACAAGGAATCAAACAAGCTGGTTGAAGAATCTGCAAAAATAGTTGAAGAGTATAAATCTCTATTTTAGAACAACTGCTCTTTAAAATTATGTGATCCTTCGCTTTTAAAAGCGGAGGATCTAGATTTAGGGGGACAAAATATTAATGAAAAATAAAACAAAAGAGTTGTTTTTTGCAGTATCAATATCGATGATCTCATTGCTTCTCCTTGTGACCAGCTTCACCTATCCGCGTGAATCTTCAGATTTTCCAAGATTTTTGTGCGGTCTTATGGTCGTGTTTTCTTTATCGATACTTGTAAAGACATTGCGTTTACCTGCCGGAACTAAAGAGATCGACACAGGCAATATTTGGGGCAGACTTAAGGTCCCGGCGATTGTTTTTTCTGTGACGATCGCGTACATAGTCGGAATAATGTATATCGGATATTTTGTGAGCAGCGTAATATTCTTTATTGGATCCATGTCTGTTTTTGGCAGAGAGAAACTTATGCCAAAAGCGATAGCAACTGCCGGATTTTTGATTGTGGTATATGCATTATTTGTGAGTTTCCTGGGAATTAGGCTTCCCCAGGGTCTATTGTTCTAACTCCGGAGGTACTGAAAAATGGAGAATTTAATGTCAGGTATAGCACAGGGAATTTTTTCATTAGCTGATCCAATGATATTGCTCATGATCTTTGCGGGTACAGTTTTCGGTGTCGTTATCGGAGCACTTCCGGGCCTTACAAGCACCATGGGTGTCGCACTGCTTGTCCCCGTTACCTTTGGAATGAGCCCGGAGATGGGCCTTGCCCTGCTGGGAGCGATCTACTGCTCTTCGACCTACTCCGGTGCTATCAGTGCCATTCTGATCAACATACCGGGGACTCCCGCTAACTGCTGCACTATTCTTGATGGTTACCCAATGACTCAAAAGGGCGAATCAGGAAGAGCAATAGCGCTGGCAACTTCCGCATCCGCATTTGGAGGTTTTATCAGCATCTTTGCACTTCTCTTCATGGCGCCTCCCCTGGCAGAATTTGCATTGAAATTTGGAGCGCAGGAATACTTTCTCCTTGCCCTTTTTGGTGTAAGCGTTATTGCTTCTTTGTCCGACAGAAATATGTTGAAGGGACTATGGGCCGGAGCGCTTGGACTCTTCTTAAGTATCATCGGAATGCACCCGCTTACCGGTGATGTAAGATTTACAGCAGGGATAGCTGAACTTTACAGCGGCCTTCCCATTGTGATCGCTCTGATTGGTCTTTACTCAATACCTGAAGTAATCTCTTCATTAAGTGGATCTGATAATTCTGAAAAACAGGTCAATGCTGTGGGAAGCGGAGTAATTTCACAGATGATGGAGCTTTTTAAATACAAAATGCTTATTTTTAGAGCTACTGTGATCGGCATAATCGTAGGGATAGTGCCCGGTGCCGGCAGCAGTATAGCCAGTTTTGTGGCATATGATGACGCAAAAAGAAGCTCAAAAACCCCTGAACTGTTCGGTACCGGAAGTCCGGAAGGGGTAATAGCCTCCGAAACGTCGAACAACGCTGTGGTCGGCGGATCTCTCATTCCGGCTTTAACTTTGGGCGTCCCGGGCAACGCGGTATCTGCAGTTCTGATCGGCGGTCTTATGATACATGGACTGAAGCCGGGCCCCACTCTTTTTATTGAGAACTCTTCAATAGTTTACAGTTTCATAATGAGTCTCTTCGTTTCCAATCTCGCGTTCATACCGGTGGGACTCTTTATTGCCCGTTACGGCATAAAATTAATAGAGACTCCGGCTTCGATCCTTGGCCCCCTTGTGATCGGGCTTGCTGTGATGGGCTCTTACGCCATCAACATGTCTGTGGTAGAGATCATGCTCATGCTCGGGATAGGACTTATCGGATTTCTCATGAAAGAATTCGATGTTCCAAGAGAGCCGTTAGTATTGGGTTTGGTTTTGGGGAGCATGGCGGAGGGTGAACTTGCAAGGGCGTTTTCGCTGGTGCACGGAAGCGTGCCGATGCTTCTGAAGAGCATGGCCACAAGTCCGCTCTCCCTTGTAATAATTGCACTGACCCTTCTTTCCTTATGGCAGGGTGTCAGAAAACAGTTTCTGAAGAAAAAATAACATTTTTCTGCTGAAATGATCAAAAAGCCGGGCCCTGTATCAAGGGGCCCGGCTTTTTGTCTGAATATAAATACTCAGAACTTGGGCAGATGAAGTATCATTGTCTTAAAGAATTACCCCCGTCTGTATGAAGATCAAATTCGTTCTCAGAGATGTATATGCAGTAGCGATGATGAATTATAATAAGCAGCATATTAAAGTTTTAGTTCTGCGGCCTGTAATATACACAACAGACTGCAGTTTTAGTTTTCTGCACTGAGAGGAGTGTGCCTATGCCGGGACGACATGTGATCTCTAAGCTCTCACATTATTATTTAATATTTCTTTTTATCATTGGCCTCTCCTTGCACCTGATCATGTTTGCGGGCGGCGGCTGTGCATTGGCAGCAGCGCTTCCTTCGCTCCATGAAGCTGAATCTATGGCAGGCAACGGGCCGGAGGTCCTTGCGGCAATATCTGCCATGGAGCGTGATTCTCAGCTCAAGGAGCTTGAGCGCCAGCGTATGGGCGCAAAATATTTTGTCAGCACTACTTTCGGTTACAGCGACGAGCCCCTCTTTGAGACAAGTGAGGAATCGGCCTCTTACAGCAAGCTTGGAGTCGGTGCCGGTCTAGTGTTCCCTCTGTTCGGGACATGGAACAGACAGAAGATCAGCGCACTTGAATCAGAGATAAAATCGATAGAATCAAATTTCAGGCCACTTATACTGCGGATGTACAACCTGACAGCTCTCAGAAAGGCATACGTCACCCTGTGGTCTGAGTGTGAAAAGATCGCAATGGCCAATAGATTCCTTTCCACAGAAGAGGAAACATACAAAATACTGTCCGAAAGGGAAAAAACAGGGCTTCTGCTTCCGGCAGACAAACTCGAATTTATGACTGCTTATGACATTGCACGCAGGGATGTGGCCTCATCAATATTGAGAAAGACCCAGGCTCTCCAGATAATAAGGCTTGCGACAGGACAGCTTTGGGAGATGCCTGAAAAAATGGAGATCCCTGATCTTCCTCCTTTTGACGGTATTAAGGCAGACATTGAAAATCATCCGGAGTTATTATGGAGAAAAGAGGCACTTAAAAAGTATGAAGCTCTTTTGTCTGAAAAAAAGATCGTTGACAGAGAGGGTTCATTTACTATAGGAGCAACAGCGGCCAAAGACTTTCCGGGTGAGATCGGAAGCGGAGCATATGCTTCCTTTGTCATAAGCGAACCGTTGGGGACAGCCTTTTCCAAAGAGGACAAGGCAAACATGGCGGCGGCAAAAGAGCTGGAGAGGGCAAGGCGCGATGAACTTTTTACAAGGATAAAAATGCAGGGAGAGGCTGAAGAGTCTGCATCCCTGGCCGCCTATACCGATGCAAACATCAAGGCACAGGGGTCAAGGCTTGCAGCACTTGCCGAAGCCGTCAGGGAGCGGATACTCAGACATGCCTCAATATCAGGCGACACCTTTGAACAGCTGCAAAAAAGCAGATATCAGTACTACCGCGGAGTGATGGATCTGCTTGATTCGGAGATGATCTTCATGCAGGCCGGGGCAGATCTCCTCGGATATGCTTATCCGGGAGGGGAGCCTCCGGGAATTTCCCCGCGTATCAGGCCAATTTCTGACAGCCCTGTGAGGAGCAGACTGCTGGATCCGGACTGGCTTTTATCAAAAAAGAATGTTCCGGGAGGACCTTCACGCATCGAAACACCTGCAGACCATATGGGAAAAAACAGCAAAGAGGGATCCGGCGGAAGGGCAGCATCTGTTCCGTCTGCAGCTCCAGATGTTTTGACAAGCCGCACTGAAGCGCCGGAGGGGGCACCTTCAGTGTCGGGCAGCTGTGGGCCCCTTAGTGTCTACGTTTGGGACGCGTCTCCATTTCTCTCTCCCGAGACCAGGATGTCTTCCCTTAAAAGACTTAAGAGCACGGGCTTTGGTCATTTATTGATATCATTCACGCCAGAGCAGCTGAAAAAAATGGACATCTACTATCACAGGATGGAGCTTGAAGATCTCCTCTCGGCGGCAGAGAGGATGGGGATAAGAACGGATCTGCTTCTTGGAGATCCGGAATGGCTTTATCCCGACAACAGGAAAGATCTTCTCGAAATACTCCTGAAAATGAAAAATTATAATTTTAAAGGTGTCCACCTTGATATTGAGCCGGATTCGCTTCCGGGGGCAGAAGAAAAAAGAGGGGTACTTCTGGAGCAACTGATAGATACGGTCAGCGAAGCAATGAGGGTTTCCGGCAAACCTCTGTCACTTTCGATCCACCCCCGCTACCTTGAAGGGAATAAAGGAGCAGGATCACGGGGCTTCAATGATTTGGGGCTGGAGTATATGTCTGTGATGATATATACGACAAATCCTGATGCAGCTGCGGACCGCATGAAAAACATAATGCTCAGCCATCCCGGGCTGAAATTTTTTCTTGCCCAGAGCGTAGAAAGAGTCCTTCCTAAAGAAGAGAGCTACTTTTTATCAGGGATAGAAAATTTCGGGCAAAATATGGACAGAATATGCAGGAAACTATCCAATAATAATAATTATAAGGGCGTCATCATACAGTCATGGGAAGATTTCGGAGGGATGCTTAAATGAGGGTATCTTTTTCACAGAGTCAGAAAAATGACCCGGAAGTCAGGGCCGGCGTAAGGATACCATATTCTCCCGGCAAAAGGAGCGTGTCGAAACTGCTCTGGTGGTCGATACTCGCACTTGTATTTACACCGCTCCTTATCCTTTTGTGGAATTTGATCTTTGGATGGTTCTTCATCTCGTCCCCGGGGGTCATCTCACTGGACACCTATCCCATTACTGCTGCAGAAAACGGAGTGATCACTGAGATCGGTGTTAAAAAAAGGTCGGATGTACAGGCAGGATCCGTTGCGATGAGGCTGCAAAGGGAACCTGCCCCTGAGCTTCTGAATCAGATCGCACTTATGAAAGCAGAAAGGGATGCGCTGGAAATATCACTGAAACAGGCAAAACCACTGCCGGCCATTTCTACAAAAGCAGCGGACCAAAATGTCGTATTTTTTAAAAAGGAACTGGAGACGATGAAGCGGCTTATGGATCAGGGAGCAGCTACAAGAGCCGAGGTTAACCTTGCGGAACAAAACCTCAGGTCAGCGGTCGCCCAGCGTGGATCACTGCTGTCGGCAAGAGCAGAACCTTCGGCTGCCAATGATATAAGGTCAAGGATAGATTATCTGGAAAGAAGCATAAGCTATCTTGAAGGACTTAACGGGTCATCCTATGCCGTTACCCTCAAAAATGCCGGCAGGGTGCAGTCGGTAGAGGTCGTTTCAGGCCAATCGGTCAGGGCGGGGCAGGAACTTATGTGGATAGCTGACCCGGCGACGGCAAAGGTAACAGCATATGTGGCACCTGAAAATTTTGCAAAGATCAAGCTTGATACGGAGGCAAATGTAGTACTCCCCGGAAGGTCAAAAAAGATAAGGGCGACCTTACAGGAGATGCCGACCCTTTCACAGAGTACGCCGGGCGGCCTTGGCAGCAGGATGATACTTTCCTCAAAAAGTGTAACAGTATATCTGAGGCTGAAGGACCCCCTTCCGGAGGACCGCATCGTGGACGGACTCCCCGTAAAAGTTGAGTGGGGACTGAGGTCCTTTTTTTAGGAGGGTGGAGCAATGACAGAATATAAAATATACCGGATTCTTCTAGGCCAGGAACCTGCGCACTCTTCCGATGAAAAAATCACCGACTTCCCATCAGCCGGGGAACTGCTCGAAAAGAGCCCCAAACCCGGAATAGTACTGATCGACGGACTCAAAGGCAATAAGACCTCCGATATGCTGAAAGTATTCTGGGAGTTGGTGGAACTGAGGGAATCCGCAGAGTTCTGCTTCGCGCCCATCTACATCTCAAGGACGATGAAACAGCTCGACATAATGGTCGACGGGATCACGGCCAACATAGAGGAGAGGCTGCCCGAAGCGCTCTCCATCCTTGAAAGGGGTGCCAGGGTAAGCCCGGATGCACTCCAGGACAACCATAACCTGAGAATGCTCACTTACATGTATGTAAGGGGTGAGGATCATTTGCTCCTGCCCGTATGTGCGCCCTTCTCGCAGTGGATATATTCATATCCCCAGATGGCGCTGCTTCTCGACAGTTCATCGAAGGAGGCTAAGATACTCAGGCCCGAGGATCTGAGCGGCCTGGAGAGGCTGAGATCCTTCAGGTTCGATACCGAGATGATAATGGCACTGAGGGCCGTTGCATTCCTTGAGGACAATGGGTACATCGAACGGTATGCTTTGGTCGACAGGGTTAGGAAGTGTCCGAAATGCAAGACGGGGCATCTCAACTACGTTGACATATGCCCAAACTGCGGCAGCATAGATTTTGAGAAAAAGCTGATGATGCACTGCTTCACCTGCGGGCATGTCGCACCGGACAGCGACTTCAGGATAAACATGTCTTTCGTATGCCCCAAATGCAACACTGTCCTGAGGCATCTTGGAAGCGACTATGACCACCCGCTTGAGTCCCACGAGTGCAATGACTGCGGAGCAAAATTCATCGAACCCGATGTCAAAGCAGACTGTCTATTTTGCAGGGCCAGGACAGATCCATCCGATCTGACGGCCGTAAATGTCTACAGCTATAAACTGTCGGGAAAGGGATCAGCCGCTGTCCGGACAGGGAACATGCAGATGGAGGTCCAGCTCTTTGACGGCCAAAACAACCTGAAATTCGGATATTTCTGCAATATCCTCGAATGGATGAGGGAGTACAGAAAGCGCTACTCTGACGAGGTATTTACCATTATCGGCCTGAAGTTCTCCAACCTCTATGAGGTCGAGACCTCATTGGGTGAGGACCTTTACAAGAAGATCATGGACGAGCTCATTTTCAGGATAAGGTCCATGGTAAGGAACACGGATATAACGACATCCTCGGCTCCCGATACCTTCTGGATCCTGCTGCCAAGGACCATCTTTGACAATTCGAGGATACTAGCCGAACGCATAGAGCAACTCAATGACATGCTTGAGATAAAGGCTGAAAAAAAGATAGAGATACGGGCAAGATCTTTCCAGATACCGGCTGAGGACGATCAGGCCGCCGCAGAAAAATATCTTGCCATGTTTGCCGAAGAGCTGTAACCCATAAAGAGAAGACGGGCATGGACGCGTTCGGTGGACTGGTGACTGCGGAATACCTGCCGCTCCTCTTTGCAGAAGGTGCGGGCAGTCTGCTGCTCAAGTTCATGCCATTTGTCCTCTTCTTCGAGCTCCCGCTGTCGCTCCTTGTAGTGGTCGGAGTCATAAAATACACCCTCGAAAGAAGATATGAGGGCGAGCGGGATCCTTTCTTTCCTCCGGTCTCCTGTATAATCACATGTTACAGCGAAGGGCGGGATGTGCAGAAAACGATAATATCCCTAACCGAACAGATATATCCCGGCAAGATCGAGATGCTTGCAATGATCGACGGCGCTTCAAAAAATAAGCTTACCTACGATTCAGCGATGGAGATGTCTGAATATGTATCAGGCTTCCGGAACAGGAAGCTTGTCGTGGTACCGAAATGGCAGAGAGGAGGCCGTGTCTCCAGCCTTAACACCGGGCTGAATTTCGCGAGCGGGGAGATTGTGATGGCACTTGACGGCGACACCTCTTTCGACAACAACATGGTCGAGAGGGTCACCAGGCATTTTGAAGATCCGGCCATAAGCGCTGTCTCAGGCTGCCTCAGGGTAAGGAATGCCGATGAATCGCTGACAGCATCTCTTCAGGCTATAGAATATTTTGTCTCGATCCAGGCATCCAAGACCGGGTTGAGCGCATTCAATATGGTAAACAACATATCCGGGGCATTCGGAGTCTTTAGGAAAAACGTCCTGGACCTTGTGGAGGGATGGGACGCCGGAACTGCGGAAGATCTGGATATAACGCTCAGGATCAAGAATTATTTCGGAAGGTACAAAAAGAAGTTTCGTATAGTGTTTGATCCCGAAGCCATAGGACACACGGACGCGCCCTCCACCTTCAAGGGTTTTCTCAAACAAAGGATAAGGTGGGACGGAGATCTCTCCTACCTATATTTCAGAAAGCACAGGTTGTCATTCAAACCAAAACTTCTTGGCTGGCCCAATTTCCTGATGATAATATTCACCGGGCTCTTTTCACAGATAGTCATGCCATTTGTGATATTCGCTTACACAGTCTGGCTCTTCATCGTCTACCCAATCGAGTATTCGGCGGGACTGCTGCTGTTCGTTTACCTCTTCTACCTGCTGCTGCTTCTTGTAATGTACCTAATCTTCGTTGCATGCCTCTCCGAAAGGCCAAAAGAGGACCTGTCGAGGTTATGCTTCCTGCCTTTGATGCCGTTATTCGCATTTGCGGCAAGAATGAACAGCCTCGTCGCGACGGTATGGGAACTGACGGTAAGCGGACACAGGGATACTTCAATGGCCCCGTGGTGGGTCACAAAAAAGAGTAAATTCTGATATCAGATACTGAAAAGGTCGAAGGTTATCTTGGCAAGCAGGAAGATCAGAACGACTATCATCATGGGGCGGATGAACTTTCCTCCCTCTCTTAATGCGTAAGCTGAGCCTATGTAATTGCCAATGATATTGCATATCCCGGCAGGTATTGCGATCTGGTAATAGAGAGTGCCGGCCAGAGCGAACGTCAGCAGGGACGCATAGTTTGAGGCAAGGTTGACGATCTTCGCATTGCCTGAAGCGGTCTTAAGGTCATACTTCATTATCGACGAAAAGGCAAAAATGGCAAATGTGCCGGCTCCAGGCCCGAACATCCCGTCATACCCGCCTACCAGGAATCCGATCAGCAGCGATAATAAGAGAGTCGCCCTTCGCGACAGGGAGTGGGAAAAGTCGTCCTCTCCCATGTCTTTTTTGAGGAATATGACGACTGCCGCAACGGGAAGGATCAGAAGGAGCATCGTCTTGACGAGGTGGTCCGGTATCTTAAGCACTATCGATGCTGCGATGGCTGAGCCGATAAAGGAGCTGAACGCTGCGAGCAGCGAGGATCTAATGTTAACTGCGCCGGCTTTCCAGAATTTGAATACTGAGAGGGTCGTCCCGCAGGCGCTTGAGAACTTATTACAGCCCAACGCGAAGTGAGCTGGCATCCCGGTGAAGACGTAGGCAGGCAGAGCTATGATCCCCCCGCCTCCTGCAGAGGCGTCGACAAAGCCGGCCAGCCCTACAAGAAGGCAGACAAAAGCCAGCATGGGAAAAGTCAGAGCAAATTCAGTCGCCAAGTCAGTTAAGGGCTAGCAGTCCCTGGGCTGAGGAAATTGCGCCCCTTCTCTATTTAAGGCAGCCGCAGATCTCGGTGTTAACGTTGTCCCCCGGCTCCACTTCCAGTGACCTGATCTTAAGCTTTCCCTGTCTGTGGAGGGCCAGGGCCAGGGAGATGATCGTGGAAGCGCTTACCCCAATGCGCTTTGAGATTTTTTCGGGATCGAGTTTTCCCTTTTCTTCCGCAGCGGCGGCGACCTCTTCCCCGAGGCATGAGACCCACTGTTCAAAAAGGGTGTTCATCTCGGGAGTATTCGAAGATGCGAGCTGATTAAGTGTTATTACTGATTCGAATATCCGGGCTGAAACGAGCTCAAGCGAATGTACCAGCATCTTCATGTCCTGCTGTTCCAGTGTTTTGGAATCTATATTCATAAAAACCACTCCTGTTTCTGTGTTTTTCCGAGCCTACTGATTATATAATAGCTGGGAATAATATCAACCGGGATTTTCCCGCACAAAGGATGTGTTGACATGTCTGCCCGAAGGATAGACAGTAAAGTGCTGGGTGTTCTGTCTGACACTCACGGAAGCTACCCCGCGTGGGTATCTGCCGTCTCTCTGTTTAAAAATGCCGACGCGGTACTGCACGCAGGGGATGTGCTTTACCACGGCCCGAGAAATCCCATACCGGGAGGCTATACTCCTGCGGATCTCGCGGACGCCATAAACAGATACAAGGGAACTATATTCATAGCAAGGGGCAACTGTGACGCAGACGTTGACCAGATGGTGCTTGCGCCGCTGCTCGCCCCCTACGTCTCAATTTGGTGGAACGGAAAGAAAATACTTATGATGCACGGCGACAACTTCCCCCTCTTCAGGCAGATGGCCCTCGATTCGGCCGTACACCTGGCCATATCGGGACATACACATGTAGCTTCCGTTGTAAGGGAGAGGGGCACTATTTTTATGAATCCCGGATCCACAACTATCCCAAAGGGCAAAGATCCCGCGGGAGCGGCGATCGTGGATGAAGAGGAGATAAGGATATTGACTCTGGAAGGGGAGATCCTGCACAGTGAAAAGTGGTGATCCCAATTTCGACAGGGTCTTCAGAAGACGGAAGTTCTGGCCCCAGATATTCTGGGTATTGCTTCTCTCTGCCGGGTGCGCACTCAGCTGCGTCTTCGACTCGACCCCGCTCTTTATGGCATCCATGCTTTCGGCCTTTCTGGGACTGACGGAAAGCGGAAGATGGTCCCATAAGACCAACCTTCTGATATGTGCCTCAGCAGCTGTCATAGGATCTGTATGCGGAGTCTTTTCCTGGTTCGAGACTGCTTCAATATTTTTCCTTCTCGTTGCTGTGGGAGGCTTCATGCTCTACTATCGTGACAGCGGCAAAAAAATCATCGGTGCCGCTGACAGGTTCTCATCGGAGATCTCCCGGGAAAAGGGGCTCGATGGCTTAGTGTCTTCCGCTGCGGAAAAGATAAGGGAAATGACACCGGGAGACGAAGTCTTCATTACGGTAGCAGACAAGGCCGGCGGGATGTATATGCCGGGCAGGACCGGAAGGCAAGGCAATACCGTCCCGAGAAACGGAGGCGCCGCATGGAAAGTCTTCGCATCAGGGAGGTCTTATTTTACGCCCAGGGTGGAAAGCGGGAAGGACCTTCCCTTCTACAGGGACGCAAGGTCCCTTATGTCCGTCCCCCTTTGTGCAGAAGGTGAAAAGATCGGTGTCCTCCAGATAGAATCTGCGGCTCCGGACGCTTTTTCTGAAGAAGACCTGCAAAAACTTGAACTTATGGCCTTTGTGCTTTCGCACCCTTTGTATGTAAAATTATCCGCGGAAACAACGGACAAAGAGGAGGCCCGCAGCAAATAGATGATACTGATCGATATGCATGTCCACAGCAACTATTCGGACGGGACTCTGAGCGTGGAATCTATCGCAAAAGCCGCTAAGAAAAGGCATCTCGCCTTTGTAAGCCTTACAGACCACGATACGACCGAGGGTCTTGCCCCTTTCATGGCTGCATGCAGGGAAAATGGTTTGGAGGGGCTTTCGGGGATAGAGCTTTCTGCTGACTCCGATTTTACCCTGCACATACTTGGCTTCCGCATAGACAGGACAAACGAAGCGCTTCAGAAGAGGCTTCGTGATATAAGGAACAACAGGGACGACAGAAATCACAGTATATGCAGAAAATTGCAGGAACTCGGCTTTGACATACAGATCGAAGATGTTGCCCTTCTCTCCAAGGGAGAGGTCGTGGCCAGACCGCATATTGCCAGGCTCATGATGCAGAAGGGGTATGTATCGAGCATAGGGGAAGCTTTCACCAAGTACATCGGATATGGAGGAAAGGCTCATGTGTCAAGGGCAAGGCTTTCTGCCGAAGAGTGCATTTCGCTGATCACGGAGGCCGGAGGAGTCGCGGTACTTGCTCATCCCGCACAGGCATATCTCAGAGATGAGGAGATGCACAGCCTTCTCGGGACACTGAAGGATCACGGGCTTTGGGGCATCGAGGCGCTCTATTCGGGTCACAGCCCCGAACAGATCTACAATTACCTTAAAATGGCCGATATGTTTGACCTTTACCCGACCGCAGGGTCGGATTTCCACGGCTCAAACAGCCACGGCGTAGAGCTTGGGATCGCAGTGAGCGAGGATTTTCTCCCATGGGCAAGGTTGGGAGTTAAAATATAAAAACAGCGTATAATGATCCCTGCATATAGAATACTGCAGCAAGGCATGCTTCATAATAAAAAATAATTGACCTATGGGGGTATCAAGATCATGAAAATAATGGATTTCCGCAGCGACACGGTTACCAAGCCTTCCGAAGAGATGCGCAGGATAATGGCTTGCGCTGAAGTGGGAGACGACATATACGGCGACGATCCTTCTTCAAACGCACTGTCAGAATATGCAGCCGAACTTACGGGCAAAGAGGCGGCCATATATACATGTTCAGGCACAATGGGCAATCTGCTTGCCTTTCTCTCGGCGGGGCGCCACGGGGAGAGCCTCCTTGCAGGGAAGCGGTCCCATGTATGGAATGCCGAAGTCGGAGGCTTTTCCGCGATCGCGGGACTATGCCCCTACCCTCTCAATGACGACGAGGGAATTCCCGCAGCAGCTGACCTGGCCCCCGCAAACAGGGCTGACAACAACATCCACCACCCTGACACGACTATACTCTGTCTCGAAAATACCCACAACTACACGGGGGGGATAGCGGTATCGCCGGAACGCTTTGCCGAAGTTGCGGGAGAGGGACACAAGCTGGGTTTTCATGTGCACCTCGACGGAGCGAGGATATTCAACGCATCCGTTTTCCACGGAGTGGATGTGAAGGCATTTACCGATGAGATCGATTCTGTCCAGTTCTGCCTTTCCAAGGGTCTCGGGGCGCCTATGGGGTCGATGCTCTGCGGATCTCACGAATTCATTGAAAGGGCTAAAAAGGCCAGGAAGCGCATCGGCGGAGCCCAGCGTCAGGTAGGGATAGCCGCGGCTGCTGGGCTGTACGCGCTTAAAAACAACATACCGAGGCTTTCCGAAGACCATGACAATGCAAAACTTCTGTCTGAACTCCTGATAAAGGGAGGGGTCCATGTAGAAGAAGTTCCTAATATGACGAACATGATATTCTTTCCGATGCTTGACGGCTACCCTTCGGACGAGCGTTTTGTCAGTGCCTGCAGGGAACGCGGACTGCTTCTCAACGCACTGTCGCCCAGAAGGGTACGTCTTGTTACCCATCTCGACGTAGACAGGGAAGATGTCGAAAGGGCCGCGTCGATAATACTTGAGGTGATCTCTCAGTGACCGAATTCCTTTCCCGTGAAGAAGTCGAATCCATGTCAGGATGGATACTGGATGAGGCTCTGCGCGGAGGGGCATCGGCGGCTGACGTACTTTATTCCGAAGGCGCCGGTTCGGGACTTTCCCTCAAGGACGGGGAGATCGAAGAGTGCGTGACCGGCTTTACTGCGGGCATTGGAGTAAGGACTATCATGTCAGACGGCAGGCAGGGGATATCCTACGGAAACAGGCTGGACAGGCTCTCGCTTAAGGAGTTGGCGGAATGGAGCCTTGTCAACTGCAGGAATTCCGAACCGGAGGAAGGCATAATGCTTTACGATGGGGAAATGGTCTCAGACCCCGCGCTTGACCTTGAAGATCCTCAGATAGTTGCCGTTACTCCTCAGAAACGAATGGAATACTGCCGTGAAATGACGGGATATGCGAGATCAGCTGATAAAAAAGTTATCTCGGTAAGGAGCGCATCCTGGAATGACGGATGGGGGTCGTCCTTCTACTGCACCAGTACCGGACTTGCCGGCTGGGAGCGCGGAAGCAGCGCGAGCTGCGTCGTAACAGTCATAGCCGATGACGGCACCAACACTGAGATAGGAGGTTACGGTCTCGAATCAAGGCGGCTGGATGAGCTGGACATAAAACAGACCGCGCTCAGGGCAGTTGAGAAGACGGTCTCGGCGCTTGGCGGAAAGCCGATAAGGACGGGCCCTTATACTATCGTCATCGACCCGGAAACCGCGTCATCACTTGTGGAGGTCATCGGGGACCTCTTCTGCGCGCCTGAGATACACAAGGGAAGGTCAATGATGAAGGGCTGTTTGGGGGAGAAAATTGCGTCCTCCTGTGTTACCCTTATAGATGACGGAAGGATACCATGGAAAGCCGGAACGGGTTCGTGGGATTCAGAGGGGGTGCCCACAGGCAGGACTGTCCTGATCGAAGGCGGTATCGCCCGGTCCTACCTGTATAATCTTCAGTATGCATGGAAAGACGGAGTTGCCTCAACAGGCAATGCATGCAGGGGAATGTCCTCTCTGCCTGAGGTGGGAAATACCAATGTTCTGTTGGAAGCAGGAAGCGAAGGCCCCGAAAAACTCATATCCGGCGTAGGGTCAGGACTTTTCTTAACAGATATGATGGGGCTCCATACGATAGATCCCATCAGCGGAGACTTCTCGGTCGGGGCAAAGGGACATCTGATCGAAAAGGGGAAGATAACAAGGCCTGTCAGCGGGATAACTATCGCGTCAAACCTGAAAAGCCTTCTGAATAATATAGCCGCTGTCGGCTCCGACCTTGAATTCTTCGGATCCACAGCGGCTCCGACATTGGTGGTGGAAAATATTGTTGTTGCGGGTGAATAAGAAAATATCAACGATGCTGGCCATAGCTCTCTTCATTGCAGCAATGGCTGCCGGAGCAGCCTGTGCGGAAAACCTTTCCCTCTGGTACGGCGACATTAAGAAGGGGGACATATCCGCGAGGACAAACGCACTGAAGGGGAAGGACGTAGCCATAGAAGAGGTCATTTCTGCACTCGGACTTGCAAGGTCTGGCAATCTTCAGGGCATAGTAGTGGTGATAGACGGCAAGAAGATGGAGTTCTGGAACAATTCCAGCGTAGTGAGGGTAAACGGTTCGATAATCAGCCTGCCTTATCCGATAGAGGTCAAAGACGGACACTGGTGGGCCGACTCGAAAACCATGGTGACAGTCCTGGATCAGTTTTACTCAAATATTGGCAGAAAACCCGGGATGAGATGGTCCGAGCCTGACGTGACACCTCCTCAGGCAGAGGAGGCAAAGAAGGAACCGGCCAAAGAGGAACCTCTGAAGGAGGCACCGGCCGAGCTCGAAAAACCTGCAAAGCCTGAAATGACAGAACCTGAAAAAGCTGCCGGAGAAGAGAAAAAACCTGCGGCTGTGCTGACTCCCGTAAAGATCGCTCCCGGAAGCAAAAGGCCTGTGGTGGTGCTCGATGCGGGGCACGGAGGACACGACCCCGGTGCCATGGCCAACGGCATAAGGGAGAAGGACATAAACCTGAAGGCTGCCCTTGAACTCGGAAAGATACTTGAGGAATATGGCATAGATGTGCGATACACCAGAAAGACCGACGTCTATCTAAAGCTGGGAGAGCGGACAGCCTTTGCCAACGACAGCAAAGCGAACGTATTCGTAAGCATACACTGCAACGCGATGCCCAAAGGCAAATACGCCGCCGGGCTTGAGTTTTATATTATGGCCCCCCCGTCGGACAAAGACGCAATGCAGCTGGCCATATACGAAAACAAGGAAATAAGCGGGGGAGCGGAAACCGCGCAGGACGTACAGCGGGCTGACCAGAAGACAAGGCTGCTCCTCAAAATACTTGGGGACATGCAGCAGAACGACAAGATAAACGAAAGCACTACCCTGACTGAAGTCCTGCACAGTTCGGCACAGTCATCGGGACTCCCGATGCGGAAGGTCAGACAGGCGCCTTTCTATGTACTGAGAGGCGCGGGCATGCCTTCCGTCCTGATCGAAATGGGCTACCTTACGGACAGGGCGGAGGCGGCGAAGCTGAATACGGCGAGCTACAGGGAAGCTCTCTGCAGAAGCTTTGCAAAGGGTATCGCGACCTACATCAACGAACATCCGGTGACAGTGCAGTGATCGTATACGGGAGGAATAAAGAATGAGGGATCCTGAGGAAAGAACCCGCCATTTTATAGTCAGAAAGAAAAAAGAAGAAGAAATATTCGACGAACCCTCGGAAAAGCGCGTCTCTGCGCAACAGAAGGAAAGGGTCTCTCCGGAGAGAAAGAGGGCCGGGGAGGAAGATAACGAGAACCTCAAAGCGGGATTTTTCGCAAGATACACCGGAAAGGGCCGCGGCGATGATGACGTACAGGCAGAGAGATCACGCGCAAGATTTGAAGAAAGCTTCAATGACGACGAGTTCGAGGAGGAAGAGGAGGACGAGAGCAAAAAAGCCCCCCTGCTGGTCAGGATCTTCGCCTGGGTCGCCCTTCTTGCGATCTTTTTCGTCTGCGGATACCTCGGAGCCAACTATTTTTTCAACTGGGCGGATAAAAAAGGCGGTCCAAGAGTGGGAAATGTTGTAGGGAGCGGAACGGAGGCATCAAGAGTGGTTTCCGGCGCCAATGTTTCCAACGGATCTGGAAATGTCAAATATGACCTCTTCATACCGGAGGGCAAGACATTCACCGAAAGGGAGATAGAGATCAAAAAGGGAATGGTCGAGGAGGATATCGAAAAGGTGGTCTCTGTCTACATAGACGGGCTTAAAGAGACTCAGATGCTGGACAACAGCTCGCGGGTGCTCAACGTTTTCCGGAGCGGGGACTGGCTCTACCTTGACATGACGGGAGCGTTCGGCACCTCGCTGAAGACACTGGGCAAAGACAAGGCGTCAATGGTGATCACCGGACTTGTCCGTACTATGAGAGATAACTTCCCGCCGATCAAAAAAGTAAAATTCTATATCGACGGCAAAGAGTCGGGTGAAAAGGCTCCCGTGGATCTCACAAAACCATGGGAGATCAGTTAACGGAGCATCGGACGATGAGGATAGACGGAAGAGAACCATTTGAACTGAGACCGATAATGTTCCAGAGGAATTTCAGCAGGTACGCCGAAGGGTCGGCGCTGGTCGAATGGGGCAATACAAAAGTGCTGTGCACTGCCTCTGTGGAGGACAAGGTGCCTCCCTTCATGAGAGGCACCGGCAGCGGGTGGATCAGCGCAGAGTACTCCATGCTCCCGAGATCCACGCACCAGAGGACGCAGAGGGACATCAGCAAAGGCAAACCCAACGGAAGGGGAACAGAGATCCAGCGGCTGATCGGCAGATCACTCAGGGCCGCGGTGGACATGTCGAAGCTTGGCGAGAGGACGATCTGGATAGACTGTGATGTCCTTCAGGCAGACGGCGGAACGAGGACAGCCTCGATATCCGCCGGCTTTGTCGCTCTTTTTGACGCTCTGAGATGGATGGCCGCCAACTCAATGATCAATGAGATCCCTCTGAAGACTCAAATAGGTGCTGTCAGCGCAGGCAAGGTAAACGGAGTGCCGATGCTTGACCTCTGCTATGAAGAGGATTCTGCCGCGGAAGTCGATGCAAATATAGTGATGACGTCAAAGAGAGAATTCGTGGAACTCCAGGGCACAGGCGAGGGAGGTGTATTCTCCGGCGCAGAACTGGACGAGATCCTCTCTCTGGGATGGAGGGGCATCTGTGAGATACACCGGATCCAGGCGGAAGCGCTTGAACTGACCGAAGAGGAAAAAGCGGTTCTTCTGAGATGAAGATAGTTCTGGCAAGCAGCAACAGGAACAAGTACCGTGAAATGAAAGAGGCCTTCAGACCGATAGGAGTAGAGCTCATTTACGGCGGAGATTCTGATGCTCCGATAGAGGTAGATGAGACAGGCGAAAGTTACGAAGAAAATGCGCTGCTCAAAGCAAGGGCCTGGTCTGAAGCGCTTGGTATGGCTGCGCTCGCCGATGACAGCGGCCTGGAAGTCTTTGCCCTCGGAGGATCCCCCGGGGTGCATTCAGCCCGCGCGGTCCCGGGCAGCGACGCTGACAGGACAATATGGCTTCTTTCCAAAATGGAGAGCGTAGAGGACAGGAGAGCCCGCTTTGTCTCCTGCATAGCGGTCGTATTCCCCGACAGGGAGGACCCGCTCGTATACAAGGGCATCTGCAGCGGTACAATATCATCAAAGCCTTGCGGCAGCGGCGGTTTCGGTTATGATCCCATATTCATACCTGACGGATATGATGCCACATTTTCCGAACTTGGAGATCAGATAAAGACAAAAATTTCCCATAGGGCTATGGCAATAAAAGGTATAGCAGAAATGCTCATACCTGTGTTAAAATACTATGCTGTACGTACTATGGAAAAATCCCGGTCTGTGCAGGGACAGTGATCCGGCCGCCGGAATAGAGAAAACCCCTGGAGGTGTGGTTTGTGAAAATCCTTCTTGGAATACTTCACATCCTTGTTTGTGTAGCTCTGATCGGAGTTATAATGATGCAGCACAGGAAAAGCGGCGGATTCACCGGAGCCTTCGGCGGAGGCGGCACTCAGGCAGATACGGGAGGAACATGGCAGCGCATGTCATCCCTGACCAAGATAACTGCGGGACTGATGCTTGCCTTTATGGTGCTTTCGATCCTGCAGGTCGTCGTAAGATAGGCCGTCGCCATGCCGCTCAAAAGGCTTGACAGCCAAAAGGACATCGTCTCCTTCCATGAGACGGAAGGCCGTCTTTTTTCGGCAACGCACGAAGAGCTGCTTACAGGCTGGACAACAGACATCTATTTTTTGAAGACAAGAGACGTCCTGCGCTCGGCAGGACTCCTTGAAACGCCCGTGACAGCAGAGGTTTTCACAAGAAAGAGCGGCATCTTTGCCGGGATCGAAGAAGTCCTCCGGCTTTTCAGGACATTCCCTGAACCGCCTGTTGTCGAGGCTGTCCCAGAGGGTTCCGCTTTCGAAGCAAAAGAGGTGCTGATGCGGATCACAGGCACCTATGAGTCTTTTGGGCTTTATGAAACAGTGCTGCTTGGGATGCTCGCCTCTTCTACAGGCTGGGCCACTGCGGCAAGAGAGTGTGTGGATGCGGCGGAGGGGCGCAATGTTCTCTGTTTCGGCGCGAGGCATGTGCACCCTGCAGTAGCCCCCGTAATGGAGAGGGCCGCGAAAATTGCCGGCTGCAGCGCGATGAGCTGCATACTTGCGGCGAAGCTGTGCGGTGAAGAGCCGAAGGGGACCATCCCCCATGCGGCCATTTTGATAGTAGGTGACACAGTCAGGCTCGCAAAGCTTTACGACAGCCAGATACCTGCAGAGGAACCGCGCATAGTGCTTGTGGATACCTTCAAGGATGAAGCGGAAGAGACTATCCGGGTCGCGGAATGCCTGGGCGACAAACTTTCAGGCATAAGGCTCGATACACCCGGAGAGCGCGGCGGCGTCACGCCGGACTTGGTCCGCGAGATCAGATGGCGTCTTGACAAGGCAGGATACAGCAAAGTCCAGGTCATAGCGACGGGGGGGCTGACCCCTGACCGCATCAGACTGATGAACGATGCAGGCGCTTCTGTTTACGGAGTAGGGAGCTACATTACACACGGTACCCAGAGGGATATGACCATGGACCTTAAAATGGTCGACGGAAGGCCGATCGCGAAGCGCGGACGTCTTCCCGGAATAATTGAAAATCAGAGGCTTGAACGCGTACTCTAGCCCCACGGTCTGTTTTCCCCCACGTTAACGGACAGTGTCTCCGAAGCCCGGTGCCGCAAGGCACGAATGCCACGGCTTCAGGGAGCCGGAAGGGTAGCTTTGAGAAATATAAAAAATAAAAATTAGTGTTCCACTTTTTTGAGGAGGAAGATCCATGATAGGCACACGTTCTTTCATGGCTAAGGGTGCGGAAGTCGAGCGCAAATGGTACGTCATCGACGCGACAGACAAACACCTTGGCCGTCTGGCAGTTCAGGTAGCCCGTATCCTTTCGGGAAAACACAAGCCGACGTACACGCCTCACGTTGACACCGGCGATTTCGTTGTAGTGGTCAATGCTGAGAAGGTCGGACTTACAGGCAAGAAACTCCTGCAGTCCACGATCACTACACACAGTCTTTACCCCGGCGGACTGAAGACTCTCACTTACCAGGAGGTCCTTGAGCGCCGTCCGGAGCGTCTGATCGAAAGGGTCGTATGGGGCATGCTTCCCAAGACCAAACTAGGACGCGATATGTACCGCAAACTTAAAGTATATGCCGGTCCGAGCCATCCCCATCAGGCTCAGAAGCCCGAGCAGATAGACTAGGAGATAGGGGTGTAAACTATGGCAGTTAAAAAGACAGAGACAGCAGCCCCTGTATCCTTCATTTGGGGTACAGGCAGAAGAAAGAACGCTATCGCCCGCGTACGTATCTGCGAAGGTGACGGTAAATTTCTCATCAACAACAGGGAGGTAAAGGATTACCTTCCCAGATACTATTGGGCCACTCTCGCTCTCCAGCCTATCAAGGTCGCCGGAGTTGAGGGCAAGATCGACGTATTCGTCAACGCCCACGGCGGCGGACTCACCGGCCAGGCCGGCGCGGTGCGCCTCGGCGTGGCAAGGGCGATCCTCAAGATGTACCCTGCAGCGCGTCCCTCCCTCAAGAAGGCAGGACTTCTTACCCGCGACTCACGCATGGTCGAGCGCAAGAAGGTCGGACTCAAGGGCGCAAGGGCAAACAAGCAGTTCTCAAAGCGTTAGTTTTTACGATCTGCTCAGTCTTCCCGATATCCCGGGCGCTGCTTGCGGCCCGGGATGTTTTTTTGCTCTTTTCCCCGGTAAGGCAGCCCGATCCTGGTGCAGACGGAGCCGAGCCCTCCGGAATATGATCTCAAGGCAAAAACCCTGTTTTGTCTTTTTTATTATTCTGTCATAAGGGATAATGATAAATTTCAGCTTGACCTAAGGGAGGCCAAGCACTAAACTTTATGCGAGAAAGCAATATGTCGGGAAATACCCGAAGGAAGGAGCAGTCCATGGATAGTTCCAGTCCCAGTCCTGAACCTCAAGGACGCTTAGTGAATATTTTCTAGCCCGGGCTGCGCTTTTTTACAAGCACCCGGCGCTGCCGGGTGTGGAGTTTCTGCAGATTTTCCTTCGTTTCATCCCTTCACTCCCGTTGAACTTTAAAATTTTTAACTGACGAACACAACACGACGGCATCTTTTTGATGACACGACCCGGCATGTGCATTACTGCACAGCCCGGAACGCGCAGAAATTCAAAAAAGAGCGGGGAGGAGACGCCAATGCTTAAAATAACCAAAACTTTTGAAGACAGGCTCCACGATATCGATCCGGACAACATTGAATCGGGCGCCTGGATAAGCCTGGTAAAACCTACAGCAGAGGAACTGCTGGTCACTGAAAGGATAACCGGAGCCCCCCAGGACTTCATAAGATCCGCGCTTGACCCTGAAGAATCCTCCCGCATAGAGATAGAAGACAATCACATCCTTGTACTTATAAACGTCCCGGTCAATCACGAAGACAGGCCCGGCGAGTACGACACCATACCCCTTGGAATGGTCGTCACCCCGGATTTTTTTGTCACGATCTGCCAGGAGTACAACGAAGTCCTTCACAGCTTCAAAGAGACGAGGTACAGGTACTTCAGCACATTCAAAAGGACCAGGTTCCTCTTCCAGCTTCTCTATCACTCAGCGCTGCTCTTCCTTAAGGATCTGCGTCAGATGGCGAGGAAATCTGACAAAATAGAACAGGACCTCAGGCTCTCTATGAAGAACGAGGAACTTTTTCAGCTCCTGGACCTTCAGAAGGGGCTTACATACTACTCCATGTCGCTGCGCTCGAACAGGGTCGTCGTTGAGCGTCTGCTGCGGCTGTGCTCGAACCCTCAGGTCAACCACCTTATCAAAATCAGGGAAGAGGACGAAGATCTCCTCGATGACGTCAGGGTCGAATATGACCAGGCGATAGAGATGGCCCAGATACAGACCGATGTCCTTGCCGGAATGATGGACGCGTTCGCCTCCGTCATTTCGAACAA